>Ga0099825_1000380_pt1 | contig 45012 bp, 20 predicted proteins | sample SiratroredBW_FD_76838 | JGI IMG/M metagenome (GOLD analysis project Ga0099825, IMG submission 76838) | Root nodule microbial communities of legume samples collected from California, USA - Siratro red BW | ecosystem: Host-associated > Plants > Roots > Nodule | place: USA: California | collected...
AAAAACAATAATAAATATCTCTGTACCTAAATATTCATATATCATCACTTTTAAGTATACTTGTCCTTTCATTTTATGTTCTCTCAGTCAAATAATTTCATAATTAACGCAGTGCTTCACAAAAATAAGTATGCATGATATCATAAATTTTATAGGAATAGGCAGTTCAACTAAAACTACTTTATATGTAAAATAAAAAACCATATTTTAAACAAACTAATATGATAAATTTTCTATAATTATTTTGATATATATTAATTTTAATTTATCAACCAAAATTTTAAAATGTTTATACAATATTTTTTCTAAATAAAATTTAATAAAAAATGTTATTCATATACGTGTATACAAGTAGATAAAGTTATGCTGATTTTAAGTGTCTCGTAGGCGTGAGGAAAATAAATATTGCCTCTGCCTCCAAATCTATTGAGGATTTTTTTAATATTTGTTGAAATAAAATCAAAATCATATATATATATATATATATATATATATATATATATATAATTTTTAAGAGAATTATTTTTTTATATATGTATAGATATGTAGTTATATCATTTTTAAATAGAATAAGATATTAATAAAAGAAATATTTCAAATTACGCACATAGCTTCGTAATAGTCCAATTATACAAAATGTAATAATATAATATCAACATTATAAAAAAAAATATATGAATACATCAATTAAAATAAAGAAAGAAAATATGTATTTTTGGACACGATTAGAGAGATTAGTTTTTACTTTTATTTTTTCAAATATGTGTTAATAATACATAAATTTATATAAAATACATATATATATATATATATATATATATATATATATTGTTTATCATTCTATTTTATACAATTGCGTCTTTTGAAAAAGTAGTTCTATAGAATATTCACATTTATAATATAAATGATTAAAGATGAAAAATTACACACACACCCCTTTTGCATTAGAAAATAGATAAATTAGGAAACAAGTGAATTGCATAACAATATAAAACGACAAACTATATAAAGTAAAATAAAGATAGATGCGTGCTAGAAAGTCTTAAAATTTGAAGTTAAGACCAAAAGTCTTAAAGTCGTCCATTTCTAAATCTATGATTATTTTAATTATTAATGCCTACAAAATTCAGTTTTTAAATGTTCACTAGAATCTACAGTTTAAAAGAAATAAAGAAATACTTTTTGTTTTGAGAGAATAATTTTATTTTGTAATGGGTGTTATCATTTATGTAGTTGAAATTAAATAACTCTAAGAACCAATGTTAGACCTATTTATTTTTCTCATATGATTCAATTAAACAATTCGCATTTAAATATTAAATTAAGGTCAAGCATGAAAAATAACTTAATTTATTTCTTTATATATATATAGTACAACTGATCAAAAGCTAAACTAACGGAAACTTTTATGTAACATAATTTTATAGTAATTCAGATTTAATGTTGATTAATTACATCAAATTCATGTGTTGTGTTCCTAATGAAATTAATCAGAAAATTTTGGTTAGATTAGGTATCGATTCAGTTAAAACTAGTGGTGCCCTCATTACACTGCTACTTGTTTGGTTCTACACATTACACTTCTCATACCACTTTCTTTCTCTTCGAATTTTCTCGGCAAAAATTTTCCATTTGGACCAAAGTAATGGCTAGGTCTGCAAAAGGGCATCAAGATGAATTGGAGGACGATGATGAAGAAGAAGAATTCCTAACTGCAAACACCTCTACCCCTCTCAACAAAGGTCTCTCTCTCTCTCTATCTCTCTATGTGGTTTGGCTGTGCAACACCCCACAGGGTTTATCGATTTATTCCTTGATGGGGGTCTCAAAGTTCTTATCTTTTTACCTCTTCCATAGCATTCTCCAATTCAATTTTCAATTTTGAACATAATTATTTATTACGTTTTTTGTGATTTGGCAGTGAAGGTGGACGAACCCAGCACGGGGAAGAGGGTGAATACGCATCGTTCCAAGCATTCAGAGACTGAGCAACGTAGAAGGAGCAAGATTAACGAGAGGTGAGCTTTGAATGAAAAGATCATCATTGAGTTAATGTGTGTATAGATTTTGAGTGGAAGTATGATGTGATTCTGTATTAGTATTTATTGTTTGGCAATGTTCGGTTGCTTAAAAAAAATTATGTTTGTGTGGCAGGTTTCAAGTTCTGAGAGATCTCATACCTCAAAATGATCAAAAAAGAGACAAGGCATCCTTCTTGTTGGAGGTGCTTCATTCGACATTTAACTTTTTGTTTCTGGTACATCTAAATGGATAATTTTGCTCTTGTAAGCTAAATTAGAATTTTGTTTTTTTCTTCAGGTTATAGAGTATATTCAGTTCCTACAGGAAAAATTACAAATTTATGAGCAGTCTTACGAAGGATGGAGTCAGGAGCCAACGAAATTAATTCCATGGGTAAAGTTATATGGAATGGTGTAATGTAAATATTTTTCCGTGTGTGTGTTGCGAAATGCATGGCAAAAGCTTTCCTGAGTGATTTGGTTCCACCTATTATCTAAAATTGGATCTTGTAATGGCAGTCTAATTGGACTCTGAACCTACACAATTGCACGACATTGTGATTGTGAGACTTGCAATTCTCTGATTGTATAAGGATTCATTTTATACAGACTGCAAAAAGAAACAACAATGACTACAAAGCCTTATTTCCCTAAGTAGGGTCACCAACATGATTTTGGCCACACCAATGTAACTGGTCATATGTCATGTACTCATGGTGCCAACTGCATAAGATTTCTTATAAAATAGTTTAAGTTCCTTTCATGCTTAGGATTTCACTACTTTAGGTTGTTTCTCTGAATTCATACGTCTCCTTGTAGAGTTTTCTTTTTAATTTACAATATCCTTTTTCTTCTAGAGCAAGTAGCCCACTATGCATATTTGAATAGTTCAGGGATGACATTGTGGCAACTTCAGTGAACTATTTGTCACAATGGTTGGTTGTGGCTTACTGCCTTGAAATAGTGACAGTGACTTTTTATCTAAAGTTTATTGTTTTCATCTGGTTTTTTCAGAGAAATCATCACGGGCCTGCAGAAAATACTGCAGATCCTTCTCAAACTACACAAAATGGGTCTGTTGATGACAAAAATAACAGTGCCTCTCCATTGTTTCCCGGAAATATACCGAACCCTATGGAGTCTGATTTCTCGATGATGAGTGTTCAGAAGGGCCACATCCCTGGTTCATCTGCAGAAGCAGTTCCCTTGACCATGCAAATGCGATTGGACATGTTTGATCCAGTTGTTAGCAGTGGTATGACAACCCAACATCTTCAGGAATCTGTTTCTAACGTTGACATGCATTCCCATACCCAGCCACAATTATGGCTTGATAAATCGAACAAGGGCAACTATATTCTTCCACATGATAGTACAATGAAGGAACAGGAGGAGCTAGTGATTGAATCTGGATCAGATAGCATTTCTAGTGCCTATTCTCAGGGGTGAGTTTCTTGTATAAGTTCAACAGTAGTTTATCTTCATCAATCTTGTGTTAATTATTTGCTTGAAACTATAATTAGAAAGGGTGAGCAGTGTGTGTTAGGAGTCCCACTATGATGAACTATTTGATGTGGTATTTAAGCCTAGAAGTTCTCCCATCTAATGGACTAGTCTTTTGGGTTGGAATCTCTTGTGAAGTCCTAACAGTGTGTGGGCAGCATGAGCATGACCATTCCGTCCTTTTCTTAGAAATATAAAAAAAAAGGAACAAAATTATAGTGAATTGCTTTAAGTCAAAATGCGAGTTGTATAAAATCTATTGCTTCCCTATCTTGCGTTTGATCAACATTGAACATTTTTCTGTTATTGCACCTATTATTCTCTCTCCTATATGTGGATTAAACCTATCCGTGAATAATTCATAATTAATAAAATTGGGAATTGTATCCCACCACCTGCCACACTCTATTCAAACCTCTCCCTATATACTTATGATACATGGAAATTCATACGCATAAGTTTATACAAAATATTGCTCTTCCTATTTCTAATTTATCAAGGGACATTATTTTTGTTCTCAAAACAAATTAAGATGGACAGGATGTCTGCAATTAAGTCAGCTTTCAGCAAAAGTAGTGACTGCGTATATTTTTAGAAAACAAAATAGGATAGGGCCAGGTCAAGTTAGTCTTCATTTTTACCCCAATTAACATAGGTTTAAAACCTTTTTACTTGGGTTGGGTGAGAGGTATCAAGTGGGAGACTGCAGGATGATGGAGTGTGATACATGATTCAAAGGGGAGTAACTTATATGATAGTGAGAAGAATGGGATCTATCTATATATGTACCATTTAGAGCTCAAAGTATCATATGACTAAGCTATTTTGTCAGTCACATCTGTGATAAATCCTTTCATGTGTGCTGTTCTCCATGGCATTGAATTATGCTCTTAGAACCAATTAGGATTTCTTTGTTCTTTATTTGAGTATAGTTACTCAGCAGAAGATGTTAGGTCACTAACTTACAAAATACCAAAAACACACAAGGGAAAAAACAAAGCACAATTCAATGAAATGTATTTTTATTAGAGTCTGTGAAACAGAAAAAACACAGCACTCCCAAAGGAAAACTCTTCCTTTCATACAGGTATAATGCCCGTCAAACTACAACAAAAACATCACATAATCCCCAAACCCTCAAGGTTGGTCTTAATATATAGACCAACCTCCAACACTAACAAACATCTCCTGCCTAACAACCTTAATTGCCCTACTCTCTATTTAATTTCCTCCTATAATACACCTTCCATTCCTCCAAAAATAGGGAGTTCCACCCTTTTAGACCATGTTCTAGGTCCTCCTCTTCCTCCCCATCAAATTTGTTACCGTGTACTGATCAACCTCTTTCTTTTCTTCTTCTTTCACCGAATTTTTCTCACCTTCAAATATCTTGTTACTTATCTTGATATGATTTCTTTGATGACCAAGAAACTTTCTTTCATATCAGTTGTTTCAACCTTCATATCAGCAACTGAATCTTTCCCTCCTTCAAACATCTTGTCACTTTTCTTGATGTCCCGCAGCATTTCTTTGATATCCAAGAGGCTTTCTTTTACTGCAGCCATGTCCGTTCTCAAATCTGCAATGATACTTCCATGGTCGCTGGCCATTTATCGAGAGAACTCGCCCTATGCTTCATTCCTCAACTCCCTAAACGCTCCCAAATGGATCCGGCAGGTTTGATCAATTTGTTAGGTCACTAACTCACAAAACACCACAAAAACACTCAAAAGGAAAAAACAAAGCACGAATTCACTGAAATTTATTTTTATTAGAGTCTGTAGAACAGAGAAAACACAACACTCCCAAAGGAAAATTCTTCCTTTAACACAGGTATAATGCCTATCAAACTACAACAAAAACATCTCATAATCCCGAAACCCCAAAGGTTGGTCTTAATATATAGACCAACCTCCAATACTAACAAACATCCCCCGCCTAACAACCTTAACTGCCCTACTCTCTATTTATTTAATTTACTCCTATAATACACAATACACCTTCCAAATCTTTCCCTGAACCTGCTGACCCTGCTGCCTAACAGAAGACAATTTTGTTTCTTTTTCTGTATAACAGTAGCTTATAAGTACAATATTCTTAACTTCCCAACTAACTTGTTAAGGCTGTTACTAGTAGCTGGAGGTTCATTACTGGTAGTTATATGTTTGTTACAGGCAGTTAGAGCTCTCTTGTATTCTGTTAAGCTTGTATCAGATCCATTAGCTATATACTTGATTGTTCTCTGTTACTCTTCGAGAAAATACAAATTCATTTTCACATGAAATCCGGAATCTCCTTTGTCTTCTTTTTCGACCTTACTTTACTTTGTTGTTTGAAATTACTATTATCAATTTAAATCTTGTCAAAATTTTGTATTAAAGTGAATGAATTCATCTTTTCAAAAGTAAATTGTTGGAAATTCGTTGTACTTACATTTGAGCGTGGGAATCTGTCCACAAAAAAAGGGGAGGAAATTTGGCACGAAAATTTTTTCGGTTCCCACAAACTTGTTGCATTTGACATTGCTTTCTTCCTCGCCTGCTTAATATGCAACTGCACCTTTTAGGGGACATTAATTCTTTAGCACTTGAGTCAATTATCTGTCATTTATGTCACTGTTGATCCAATTTTTGTGTTTTAACAGAATTTTAGATACTCTCACGCAAGTGCTGCAGTCTTCGGGGGTAGATATGTCCCAGACTAATCTCTCGGTTCAAATTGATGTTGGTAGACGAGCAAATACTGGGCTGGTCCCCTCTGCATATAGTTCAAAGGTTCGTTTATGGTCCATGTTCTTAGCACCAAGTTTGTTCTGACTCGGATTCAATTGAATTATTTTTTGAAGATACTTCGCAGCATTGTTATTACCCTTTTGACATAGAATTACCCTATGACAGTATTATTCATTAGAAAGAACGATCAAGAAGAAATTGCTGCCAACGTTATCTTTATACTTGAACTAAACAATTTGGAACTAGTAAATCAATATTGTCACTGTTGTAGTGCATTCCAATCAAATTCTAAAGTTAATAACATATTTTATTTATTCATTCAGGGTGATGAAAATCAATTTGTGAGCAACCCAGCAATATCACGTTCCGGAGTTGACTACTGCAATATTGAATCCGAACAAAGTTCGAAGAGGCTCAGACAAGAAGCAAGCTAGAGGTCCCTCACATACTTATTTTGTCACGAGTTTCATTAATTTTTGTCTTCGGATTAGAGTAAAAGAGGGATTGGGTGGATCAGTTCATTTTTGCCATGCTGGTTAGAGCCAGCTAAAATGTATATTTCACGATACTGGTTTTGGTACCAAGACATTCAGAAATAAAATGTTACATATGCTTGTGCTTCCACTAATTTTCCATTTTATCGCCTTCAGTGTCATACATTCATGGTTTTGACATTTCTTTAATACATAACTTTTAGTAGTAATGCTGCTAATTCTTGTAGGCCAAGTTCATTGGATTGCCAATCTGGATGAGAGTTTACACGTGTGAGAATTATCTTATGTTTTACAAGTCACATCAAAATTTTGTTAATAATGAGATTACTTCACGTAAATGACTTGTATCCAGAACTTATTCAAGTAGTGTTGCCTAAAGAAAAGAATGTTCTGGTAATAAGCCATGAAGTTGATAATCATTTATCAATATTCTGTTTGCCAATTACTTCCTTTACTCCCATAAAAGAATTTGTTAAATAATATTGCGTAAGTTAGTCATTCTTTGCAAGCAAATTCATCATTGAAGATGATCTTATCATGCAAGTTCAATGCGTCAAATCCTGTTGCAAGCAAGAGAAAACAGTGGATGGGTATAATGTCGGCAAATATCCTTGTCAGGAAAGCATTCATGGACCACAAAAGTATCTGCATGAGATCCCACAACCAACTGGGGAACATTTATTAGACAATTACTTTATTTCACCCCTGTAATTGTTTCCTGCAATTTCTCATTACTCATTACAGCAGAATATTGAAAAATTCAGAATCCTTTACAGAAAACGGATATCCATAATATGATAAAATACTGATATTACCCAACTCACTTTTATAAAGTATACAATTTTGCACCGGCTCATGGAGAAGTTTTTGCAATATATGCTAAAAACTAGCAGCATTCATAAAGTAAGGTTGTTTATAATTCGGGAGAGAACTTTCTATAATAGTTCTTAAATTTTTCCAGAAATGTATTCTTTAATGATAAATACTTTAAGTCAGTTACAAAATCTACAATCCAAAATGTTTAAATACTAATTCTAGATTATTTATCTTAGGTTTCTTCTAAATTCGAATTTTTTGAAAAACTTTCAAAACGTGTAATCTAAGATTTTTTTATTACGCTCCAGTTAATACCCTAAAGAAAGTGGAAAGAATTGGAAAAGTTATTAGGGTCATTCCATTGCAATAGAAAGGTCCATGAAAAGCAATTGTATATTTCTTCCAGCATCCCAAAAAAGTAAGGCACTCCAAAAATAATCCGAAATGTAAAAGTAGTATGGTTTGTTGCATTAAAGTTTGTCATAGCGCAATGCCAACTTGAAGTTTGCCACAACTAGATTGAGCTAGCCAATAAACTCACGTTCTGCTATTTTCAATGAGGCGCTGGTTCATATGGAAGGCATAAGTTTCCTTGGACCACACTGTAATAAATTGATGCTTACCATAATAGGCGGTTTCAACGTCCATGCATCAAAGAATACCAAGCCGTCTTTTAGTTCTTAGTTTATATATGTCATTCATTTTATTATCTGATTTTGCACACTTCTCCATATCAGTTCCTGACTTCACAAAACATTGTAAGTTTCTTATACTTTAATCCATAATTCCAATGAAAAAATATAGTAAAAAACCGTTTCAATGACTGAGAATAAAAAACCTTTTGTAAAACAAAAAGAAATTAGAAGTAAATAATGGCTACAATCTTATGGGCCAGGGTAGAGATTTACTTGAAAGAAAAGTTGGGGGAAAATGTATAGCACTAGTCATATCTTATAGTTCTATTCATTCAATAAATAAAATGGGTGATGATTTACTTCTCTCACCAGGTATAAAAATGAGTTAAATAAGTACAGTCTGAGTATGTGCAGCAAAGATAAGCAGGAAGTTCTAGTAGCAAAGAATTCAAACTGCACTTGAACCAAATATTAATTAACAAGATCATGCAATGTTACAACAAAACTGACATGTCGTCAACAAAATTAGCCTATATATTTGAGAACTTGAGCCAAAGAGAAAAATCACTAATGTCATGGGATGATTCTCAGCGAACATGTTTTCTGAATCAGAGTTTCAGAGCCATATTTAGGCGGCTTTTAGTGCTTCTCTCACCCAAAACTGAATCCAGTAAGCAACACTTGGAAGCAGCAATTGATTATGTACATGAATCTGAAGAATGGAAATCCATCATTTATTGTCAGATGAACCAGCAACACATGAGCTTGAGGTCACCTATCCCCACCCTCATCTTCTTGATCCTCAAATTGATTATCTTCTTTGGTGTTCACTTCTGCATCACCCTCATGATTTTCAGCACTTTGTCTGAAGAATAACTCGGATACAGAATCATCCTCATCCACATCCTCTTCATTTTCCTTATCCTTCGGTACCGAAACTGGACCGCTGTCCATCCATGCAGGACACCGGCGATCAACACCAAGAGCTTTCCATAATTGGGAAGTTGAAGGGCTAGAAGAGTTCTTTGATACTTCAAAGGAGTCACGGCGTGAACAGGAGCATTCAGGCACTGGATGAGAGAGAAAGGATTGCAGTTTTGATTTATTTGATGCTTCTCTAATTCCATCAAGTAATGTTTTTGTCAAATGCCTGCGAACTGATTCTAACCATGTACGGTTTGCATGATGCATGTGCTGCCGAATCTCATCTAAAAGTTTAGCAGCTTCCTTTCTGCATCAATGTATGTATGATTACAAAGTATCAAAACTGCCCATCTTCAACTTTAAATGCCATTAATGGAGCTTCTGTTTTTACATAAGACTTTAGAAACTTTTCCTAATCATGTTGCTCTAATACATTGCTTTCAGTTGCCTTGGATTTTTAATGGCACAATTGACAAGAAACGTTATATTAAGGCTTTGGAAACATCAACAACCTTATGTGTTATCTTTTAGTTAATAAGTTTCAATATAAAAGACTTGGAACTTTAAAGCAAAAATTGCATTTACATACATTGAATATAGAGGTATTTACCTGTCAGGTCTAAATGTCTTTGATGATGCTGACTGATATAGCCTGTGCCCCATCACCAAGCTAGCAAAATTTGGATGCCCCTTCCCGTCAAGGTCAAATCCAGGGATGAATACATCAGCTTCAACACAAATCACATAATCAATAGCCTCCCATAGTAATTTATGGGCATTGGTCCTCAGTTCCATAACTGTACTATCAGGCTCATTATCACTCTCAGCAACCCAACCCCACCAACCTTCTATGTTGTATGATTTTGGCCTTGCTGGAGGTGGAGGAAGTGGGCGAGGACGTGGACCGGCATTTTTCCAAGCTGCACGCTTTGTTACTTCTTCAGTGAAAGGAGGTGGTCCAGGAGTATTAACAAGATTCACCTCTTTCCCATAGAGCCTAATCATCTCCCAAGGAGTGCTTAGAGAAGTTCTATCAATAACATTTTCAAACATAGCATGAAGAGGGATCAACGTCCTTTGACCACCAAAGACTTCTCCCCCAGATACATATATAATCGCATCCCTTGAGTATCCATATGCACGCAGAAGAGTACCAATCTGCAAGAGATCATAATGGTAGATCGTATAATCAACCAGGGTAGTTATCTTTCTCAAAACACATGGCATTAGTATAAATCTGCAATAAATGTAGATGACCAATCTTTGGAGAGAGTATCCAACCAAATTCATTGTTGATGAACAATTTGACTATAAAAAACTGAAAAAGAAAATCTTACCTCCTCAGGCATTAAAGGACAGGAGCCTTTTAGTCTTTCTTCGGCTGAGTTGATTGAAAGCTTCCCCTTGACAATGCCACGTTTAATCATCCAAGACCGTTTGTGTTGAATAAGTTCAGTATGTACATCCTGGCAAAAAAACCATCATAGCTCAAATATGAAGAGATGAGGAAGTTTAAGAGACAGTTATCACAGATTGATCATATACCTGGAACAGTTCTGCACAACCATGATACGCTAAAGATTCTCTAGTCATGCCAGGGTCAAATGCAATGAATGGACGGCCAGGAGCTCGTAACCTACAATCATATAATGAAACTATACATAAGCCAACAGGAGAGAAAGAGTATGAATGAGAAGAACAACCTTATATGAGAGGAGAGAGTGAACTTGCCTCTGCAAAATCTTAGCAGAAAGTTCCTGGACTTCTTGTCGAAACTTCAGAGCATGAAAAGATACTCTACATCTCAACCTTTGATATTCTTCAAAATCTGGAGGGAGAGTGGCCTAAGAAGGGAGGGGAAGCAAAGAGAAACAATCACTTGTAGGTACTTTTAATAAAGGCACCACAAGAACCATTTAAACTAACAGCTTGCGTGGTGTAGTGCAACAGCAAGCCGAAGAACTAAAGACAGAAGATTGAGAAGGATAGCAGCATGAATGGTTTATGTCACTCAATGTGACAAAACACTAACATAATCGTTCCAAAATAAGCTCATGACAGGCAAAACCCCAATTTAGAAATTAAGAATATCAATCCCAGGAAAGTAATAAAAGAAAGTTCCTCAAATAATAACCCACATCTATAATAAACCTTTGAATTTGAACAATGGAAGGAAAATTTAGATGAAAACAGATCATGGATAGGTTAAGCAACAGCTGCCTTTACCTTCAAGCATCCACCTTCAGAAACAACTAGTTCAACCACCGAATGTGACTTTAATACAGGGAGAACATGATGAAAATAATAAAAAGGTGATGCTGAATATGGAACTCTAAAAACAGGAATCTCTTTCTTTCTCCTTGCACCTTTTAGGTCTTTTGGAAGAGTTCTCACAACAGTGACGTCTTTTGCTAATGATAGGACAAATTGCTCTTCATTATATAGGTATGCAAAACTCTTGAACTGAGAGCTGGATAAAAATAATTATACAAAAAAATAGTGAAATAGTTTAAACACATAATTTAGATCAACATTAGATTGAGTTAAATTTAAGCTTCTGTAATTTCATGGAAGAATAGTAACCTTATTCCCTTGCTGCTGGTTGTTGATTGGATCTCAGGCATAGCTAATGTAGCATTGAGAAGACGAGCAACCACAACAACATCAGATATCTGAAAAAACAAGATAATGCTACAGGTTCAGTTCAGTATGATTTAAATATAGCACGTTTCAAAACCTTAAAACTTAGAACCACCCTTACCGAATTCCTGATCTCATGAAAACCACCTAGTATCCGGACAAAAATAAATCCATTTGTTTGTGAGACAGGATCTGTCAAGAAAGATAAAGATATTTTCTTTCAGAGAGAGATAAGAGATTAAACAGTATTCTACATAAACACAAGTTTCTTCCCTCCTGCAAGGAACTTACTTGGTTTTACATGCAATATAAAGTATGAAAATAAAGGCAATGTTATTTAAATTACAGTTTATCTTACATATAAAAACATAGAGAAACAAAATCAAATGCACGTTGAGCAACACATTTAAAGATCCAAATGTTTGATAATTTGCATGGTGAACGACAAAAGTCTAAGAATCTTGGTATATACATACAAAACAATACAGAAAATTTAAGGAAATACACATGCTCGAGGAAATATAAGATCAGGGCAACACATGATCATACTGGTCAAATTTTCTTACAGAAGACATAAATATGGAGATACACAAATTGAAGTCCAAACTCCACAGACCCCTTCCGATAACTCGATATCTTGTATTATCAATGAAGAATGTTACTATTAATTTATTATAGTAGGTGATATAATTGCTCATCAATGAGAAACACAAACATTCGCAGTACTAGTCCAAGGATAATACATAAATTTAGACATCAATTATCATGGACAGGAAAACAATTTTACCTCAAGAAGAAGCACTAAACTGAAGGGAATGAGTTCCAGTCACACAACATCACATCACATCACATGCGTATATATGATAGAGGCACTCCTAATTCCATTTCTGATAGTAGTAGTATAAAAGAAGCCACGAAGAGCCTCAAATTTTCTATATATGACCTATTTTTACACGGTTCAAATCAAAACTCAACTCACTAACCCCAAAATAAATCACAAGTTTGGTCAGAAGAAAAGTCAATATCAAATAGACCAGCACAAAAACCTCCGAAGTTTCAAACAATAGAAATGTTCAGCAAAAGGATGAAACATTGAACTCACCAGCATAATTTCCTTGCGGATTTGAATCCGGATAAAGTGATTCAAGACGCTTCACCGGACCCCATAATCTTCTATAAGAGGGACTCTGCAGCACAAATAACAAGAACAAATATTTGAAACAGAAAAAGAAAGGAACCAAAAAAAATCCACAAATGAAAACAGAGTCCAAAAGCTCATTGGCCAATGAATCCGAATACATAGGTGCCACGCCGTGCTCCAAGTTCAATTAAACATAGCAACCGACTGATCCGAACCAATGAACAAAAGCAACGTTGTCGAGTTTATTTCCATTAAAAAAAAGAGAGAGAAAAACAGAAACCAGCACAACATCTAACTAGACTCATACGCGGCAAATAACACGGAATGTTGTCCCCATGCCATTTTCCGGAGCACAAAGCCAAAACTTTGAACCGCCAAACACTCCCTAGAATGGTGGGGATACCACAGCAATGCAGAGGTAAAACCCCAGTTGAAATTGTAGAAAAAGGTGAGATCTTTACGCGAGATACGTGATTAGAGGATTACATTTGTAGGGGGGATTGGTTTCTCGAAGATGGGTCTCCAAGAGAAGATTGTGATGGAGGACTCGTAGTCTGCAACACCCATTTGAGTGAATCTAGCAAGGAGGAAGTGAATAAAGATAGAGAAAGCAGAGAGCACAAGGCCAAACAGGCCAACCCATTTCATCTTTGACTTCATCTTCAGTTCCCCTTTCATCGAGAAAATGTAAATGTCTCACTGTTTCTCTCTCTCTTCAGAAGAGGAACTGAGAAGAGAAGAAAGGAAACTGAGGAAGGAAGTGGAAGAGTCAGAAAGGTCGTCGCAATGGGATTGAAAAGGCACGTGTTAAAGCATGTTTCCTGCTGTCTTCATACACTGCCCACAAACAAGTGTTTTGTTTGTTTGAGTTGGATCAGAACAGAATCACTTTCTCTCTATCTTCTTCTCTTTCTCTTTCTATTTTTCTCTTTTTTTCAATTTTTTTTTTTTTCTTTTCTTCCCAACAAAATTTAGCAGTTTCAAGGACAGGGAAACGGATGCTGCGCTGTTGAAATCTTGGTCAGTGTTAGCTAACCATAACCAATGAATACAGAGCAGGTGAATAGTAACTTTTATATGATATTTATATAAAGAAAACTGTTTTTGTTCATAAAAAAGTTTTGTAAGAAGATACTTATGGTTGAGGTTTTAATTAATAATATTTATGTAATTTAAAATGCTTTTTATTTGATAAAAAAAATTGAAGTATTTTGGTAATTCCTTTTGCAAAAAGCTAGTGTAAGTATGTTTAGATGAAGTGGAGTCCTACTATTATGTAATAATTTCGCTAAAAAAAGGTAGTGAAAAATTACAAGTATTATTTGTTCTTCTTTTATCGGCATAAGTAATATTGGTAATAAAAGGAAAAAAATGTATGTTAAACTTTTTATTTAGAAAAAAAAAAACTTAGGTGTACTTGGGGTAACATTATGATTTTTTATGGATGCATTTAAATTGGAATTGATAAAAAAATGAACTAATATGTTTTTATTAGTTTGGATGAGGTTATATTTCTTAAAAAGTTTTATAAATTCAAAACAAATAAATCTAATCAGTAATAAATTACTTCAGTTCGAATTAATCATCCCATATTGATATAAATATTTACAATTTTAATTTTAAATACATAAAAATACATTATTAAGTTCAATCAGAAAATGAATTCGATTAAGTTTAAAACTTATAAATCCATTTAATTAATTCCACGAAATTTTTTTTGGTGAACATAAAATTAAGAAACACGGTGAAATATAGTTTGACTAAAAATGTATTTATTTAATAATATAAAATACTTTAAATTACTACTTATTTTTAAAAAAATTGCATATATTTATAATAAACCTATTAAGTCTTACTATAGTTATTTTCTAACTGGTTGAAAATATAAACTATTGTCCACATTACCATTATTGAGATGAGCCAGTGTGGTGACAGTGAGACCCGAGGAAAAGGACAAAAACTTATCTCGTATTTTGATCTTGATTTTTCGACCAAAACTAGAATTTTATTTTACAATAATTTTCAGTGTAATTTTTATTGTATGAATTATGAAAACGAACATTAAATTGAATTAAATAACACGCATTTAAGCTTTGTTTTAAAATGAAAGGACATTGTATTGTAACAATACTGGTTAGTTAATTTAACTTTAAAATTATTAAAAAAGAAACTTTTTCTTTTTCTTTGACCGGAGGACCTAGCAAGTAGTCAAAAGTACCTAATTCTTATTGGACAGCTATACCACACTTTTCATATTGAGAAAATATCTTTTGCCTTTTTAACCTAAAATGTGTCTTTTTAATGTAATGTTATACTTTTTTTTCGGAAAAATGTAAGAATATAGCTCACAGTAACTTAAAAAAATGGAAATTAAGTTAAAAAGAAAAAGAAAAACTGATGAGAAGAGTGACTTGAGTTGGAATGTTTGAATGTGTGTGGAATGAGAGAAAAATAGGTTTGAAAATTGGTTCATATTTGTGTATTGAATGAGTTGCAGAGAAGGGTACTGAACTGTACCAAAATGTTATTATTTTGATGATGACTGGTTGATAGAGAGATGATAGTTATTGCTGATTTGGAAGGTTTTGTATTTATGCAATGTGTAGGTTTTGTGGGAGAGAGATCAAATAGGGGAATTGAAAGCTTCATGTGCAATCAAATCAAAACTTCTATACATTTTTCATTTTAGGATAACATAACGGACACTATGATTACTCCTTTATCAAATTCACAAACTTTTCTTTTGTCTAATTATTTATTAGAAAAATTATTTATTTTGATAAATATTTGATAACAATCTATATGTAAATTATTTTTAAAGGTATCAATATATCCATGATTCCGTCATTATATTATCTACCTTTAATCCTCTTTATAATTATTAGTGACATAATAATATATTGATTCTATGATCACATAGTAATATTCTCAAGGGACCAAGATTAGAACGACTGATTTAGGTAAAAAAAAAAAAAACTCTTCAATTGCAAGCAAGGTGATTTTATAAACTATCTAGGAAGAACTTGAGATTTTGAACCTTTGACTCAATGCCACTCTGTTGACCCATGAAATTCTGGTGTTATTTCTCGAATACACACCTATCGTAATATTTATTATGTGAATACACTCTTTTCAAAGTCAATGAAAATGTTACTTTTCATTCTAAAATTATATTTATAGAATCTACTATTTCATTACGAAATTTTTCTCATTACTCAACGAGAATATGAATTTAGTTGGCATATTCTTTGAGACTCTGAGAAGAAACTACGATGATAATGAATTTCTATCCTCTTGTTCTAATTATAGATTGAAACTTCCTAATATTGGTTTCAAAAATTATATCAGAGATTACATTTTTTGGTCGTTATGGATTCAGTGATAGACATGATCGCGAAAATGACATCGGAATTTGCATTCACAGTTGCAGGGACAACCATTATTATCGAGACTTGTTATGTCAAGGTTTTGGTCCATGTTATAAATCCAAACTATATTGCAATAATAATTTAATAATGCCTTCAGGATAAATTAAATCAATTATTCGTGACACTTATTATGAGTAAATTATGTTTTTCATGTTTGAATTAAAATATAATTACTAATTTAATATATAAATGGTTTAAAATGTATGAGTAAACTAAAATTATAAACAGTGATGAAAGCAGGTATTAACATTTTAAACTCTCTTTGCAGGGTTCAAAAATGGAATGGATTAAACATGAGTCAGTGTCGCCTATTTTAATGTCGTTTTTCTATATCTACTACAACCTTATTTTCTTCCACACCTTTCAGTTTTGCATTTTCATTATTTAATATTTTCTTAAATAACATGGAATACCAAACTCAAGTGGACTATAACTTAAGTTTATTCAAGTTCATAATTACAATTTATACGCATTAAATAGATAGCAAGCCAGCTAACTCCAGTAGACTAACAAATGCATTCTCTCATTTTCTCAATTATAAATATATATATATATATATATACACACACACACATCTAAATGGTTGAGTAGCCTAGTTTATGTTACACAAGCTTGGTATATACTCTATTTATAAAATTTAAATTTGGGTTTTTACTTGATAAACCTTTCATGCTTGAACAAACCTTTCAAAATTCTATATATGACTTAAAAAAAATCATTTAACAATATATTTTGCATTAAAATATTTAAATAACCTAATATAATTTAAATAAGTGGATAATGAACCAATTAAGCCAACAATCTAAAACTATTATATATATAACGGATATTATAGAAATTATAATGTAAATTCTTAAATTACGATATTAAAGTAAAAAAATAAAATACTTTACTTGAAAAATTATTTAGAATATAATGATGGGATAATATTCCCATAACCATTTATCACTATCCATGTTATTATTATTATTATTATTATTATTATTATTATTATTATTATTATTATTATTATTATTATCATCATTATTATATTACTACTTTGACTATCATTAATTTATTTTGTATTACTCTTTTAATCTTCATTATTAATTTGAAATGGTCTTACCTCTTAATTCAATAAATTTGTTGCATATAGTTCATGCTATTAATTTTTAATTGATTTATATTTTGCACTTGTCAATTGATTAGACTTTTTGAAGTATTGTTCAAGATATGATATTAATAGAATGTATATGTGGTAAGGAAAAAATATTTTTTCTATTCTTGGATTTTTAAAATATTGTAATGAAATGGAATTTCTTTTAGAACTCTACGCTTATTTCTATAGAAAGACAATTAATATTAGGAAAAATAAGTTCACATATTTGTACAAATTTCACATTAAGAATATAAGTTGGGTGGATCATAAATGCTCATGTTTCCATATCTATTGGAACCTGAATCTAAAATTGTTCCAAACATTTAAAGATGTGATTTTAGTTTTTTTAGAGTAAAAAGATATTCCTTTTGGAAACAAATGTGACTTAAATTTTAAAATATTTATTTATTTTGGAATTTAAAGTTTTAATGTTTTTAAAGCAGTCAAAATAATCTATAAATCTCTTACTGAATTGAATAATACGTGTGTCGCCTTATATACGTGATATACACATGATTAATCATCATTTTTAACAGTATATACCTCAACATGCATATTATATATATTATGATATATATTATCTTCACAAGTCGCTTGAGTGACTTTCTTGTTTAGCTTGAGTGATCTTGTTATCCATTAATTATGAAAGACTTCCTTAAATATTATATTGTATAGATTGAACAAGATACATAAAGAGATTAAAACTAAATTTGTCATTTTTCTCAACCAATCCACTTTCATATTTAAAAGTTTTTGCAATGACTTGAACAATATGGTTATTGGATCGCTTACAAAAGGTTTCGGAAACATGAAACCATTCGTTAACACTTAAACGAACAACTCTTATTTAAATGTCTTAATATAATTATATGATTTATAAGATTTCATATCACATGAAACTTTGCCACCTTCCAAGTTCGAGTGTTGAGCATCAAAACTTTAACATGAGAGAGATGCATTTATCTCTATTAGTTAACCTACAAGTTTCAATTAAACTATCTTCTCCATCACTTAAAACTCTATATTATCATTTGAATAATGATAAACAAAAATAATTACAGAAAAGTTGAGCATTACTTAAATAGTAAGCTATTCTTAAATAGTAAGCTATTATTTGAATAATATCAAATTCAAAAACACTAAATCTTATACTGTAAGAAAAAAAAAACTATAAAATTACACTTAACTAAAATCAACCACTAAATTATAGAATATGCTAATAATCAACTCTAAATTAACATAATAGTACATGCTTCAACTTATTACGAAATAACAAACAAAAATATATATATAAATCATCTCATATATATATATATATATATATATATAATCCAACCTACAGAAAATCAACATATTAAATAAATATAAATATTATAATTCTCTTTACTGCGACATATTACCTAAAAACTAAAAACTGACACTTTTAGAAATTTACAAAAATAAAATGATATCAAATCCTTCCTGAATAACACTACCATGCTAACCAATTATTCAAAGTGAAAACCAAAGAAAAATAATCCTTTTTTAACATAGAACTATACAATTATCAATATAATTTATCTCGTGAGTTTTTTTATCTTTTTGGTTCTTGGAACGTGTAAGAGAGATACGTGCATCTTTCATTCTTCTTTTCCATTTTATTTTTCTCTACTCTTTGTTAATTTTTCTCTAAGTTCACTCTTTCTTACGTATTGCAATAAGAAGGAAGGAATCTTCTAAAAAGTTTATGATGCAGATACTCTTTCTTTTCTAACTTTAAAATAAAAATGATTCCTTAACCGGAGTCTTTATTATAAGAGAAGAAAAGTCACCATTAAGCCAATAAAAAATATTTTTCTATTTTTAAAAATATTGGAAAATTTTGTACCTAAAAGGAATTTTATATTAACAGGGAATGACTAGTTGATAATTTAATTGTAGTCAAACAAAAAGTTATATAAACCGGATACATGTGTTTTTACAGATTTTTTTATAATATATTTTACAAATTCAAGAGATTATATATAGTAAAGAAAAATATATATAAGAAAGTGCATGGCAGGATAAAGAAGTAGAAAAATATAACATAAATTCAATCTTATCAAGTCACACTGCGTCATATCCAAATGGCTGAAACTTTATGTCAAAATCAATTACATATAGAAAGATAAGATAAGATATTATTATACTAATGTTAATGATAATAATCTTTATATCAATTTTTAATAACAATGATGATGGTATGATACACTCAAAGTACATACCACAATCTACATTCGATTTTCAACTTTTTATAATTATAAATTATCATGTCATCAAACTAACTTAAAATAAAAAGAAAAAAGTTTAGATGACATATCCACTTGAAATACTGCCACGTGTTTGTTGGTGGGCCCACACGTCCCCACGTGTCTAGACTTTGTGGATGCAGTGTACTATTTTATGCATTAAAAAATGGTAAAAAAATATTTACAAAAATAATAATTATCGATTTGATTTAAATATGAATGAGTAAAAGCGAAATAGACCGTACTATCTCGTTCGCAAGAAAACGAAAAATCCTGGGCGGCGGGACAGTACCAACTGAAGCACATCATTCCCTCTCTCTTCGGATCTCACCGCCGCCGTTCACGGCGGTGCCTCCGCACCACTCGCCACCGTTCTCATATCGACCCGCTTTCCGGTGACTCTTCTTATTCTTCTTGTTTCTAGAATATACGTTTGAATTAATTTTCTGAACCGAATCGTTTTCTGTTTTTTTTTTTTTTTAGGAATTTAACGGTTTGAATTTTTTATTCTCATCTTCTTTTCGGAGAAATTAAGGCTAAATATTGCTTTGTGATTTTGTTGATGTTAGTTACTGTGAAGGTAAAGTTGTTAACGATGGCGGAAGCCTCTGGTAGTAAGAGTTGCGGCTTGTTGGCTCTTTCTGGAGGCTGAAGAAAGGCGAGATTCTTATCCTATTTTGTTTTCTTGTTAATTGATTTTGAAATCTCTGCGCAACGAATAACTTTTTTTTAAAAAAGTCTGGAATTGTTACGTGTCGTGGATGGATCTCTGAAATTTTTAGTCATTTTTTACTTTAAACTTCTTCTATCGGAATTTACCGTTCAATAACAGTAATGATTGTTATAGTTCGTCATTCAATCAGATTATTTTTCTTTTGATTTTGATTTTTAAGTAATTATGAAAAATATAAAAATCAATTATCTTGACAAGTTGTATGTGATTATATAATAACATTAAATAATATTGTTAGTGTATTTTAGTTATTAAATTCATTAGATACTGAGATCCTTCAATTCTTACTTTTAGGTAAAAGCTTTGTGTCCCTCTAATTTGTGTACTGGTGGATAGTGTAGAGAAAAAAAAAATGTGTATTTTCTCTGACACTGATGTTTGTAAAGAAAACAAGGATCCAAATTCTTGTTGGGGTTTTCGAGTTCACTTTTGGCTATTCCAATCCGCATGATACACTCAGATCTTACTCATCAATCTAGGTAGTGGACTTCGATCCTGAGTTACAGTATGCATTTAGTGACGTTAGTGTCAGGTTTATGGCCGGTTGCTTTAAATAATGATGGACGGTTTGTCTTTAGTTGAGTGGTTAGGGAAGTTAGAAAATTTAATTAATTAAACTTTTGAGAGATGTTTCAAGAAGTCCTTTCTTTTGGGGGCCACTTAGTACGAGGAAATGCGAGCCAGAATAAGTTATATTTTATGATACTGTTTAGATTAGGTCGATCAAGGAAAATGAGAGAAAATTAAACTTTGGAAACATAAATAACACCGTCCTTCCCACTTTCAAGTGAATGGTCGTAATTTTAGGCCTCCTCTTGGGGTTACTTGAGATCATTTGCCTCATTTTTCTTTTCATCAAGCGCAAACTATCCTGGTTCTAATTGTCACTGGTGAACACTGATTTCCTTGGTTAGGTTAGGAGTTGCTGATAGAGATGTCATTATATATATCGCACTGATGGGAGGTGATACACATCGACTTCTTTTTCTTTCAATTACTATAACTGATTAGGTATCTATGATTCTTCAATAGCTACTTAAAAATCCTTTTTTAAATTCGTCAGATTGTTCATTTAGAATAAAGTATAGCATTCTTTCCCTGCGCTTGACTGAATATTAAGATTTAGAAAATGAATTTGCCTTTAATATCTCTGTGTAGTGATTTTATTTTTCATTTCCTAACAACTTGCGTTATCAGGTGACATCTCCGATGTAGCAGTTTTGTTGAGTGAAATCTGTGTTGTAGAGTAAGCTGTTGTCATGTGAGAACACTAAGAGTTTTTTTATCGCATTTACCGAATTTACTATGATTGTTTATGGAAAAAACTCTTTTCTGCAACATCAAGTGCCGGCATTCGAGTTTGGTGTTTGCCTGACAGGGAAACTCTCTGCCATTGCCACCTTCGCTGCTGGCATTCAAGTTTGCCTCCTCTCCTCTTCCTTTCATGTATCCTGATTTGGACACCTGTTTACATGATGAGATGGTGGTTGCAACTTTCAAAGGACCTCCTAGTGAGTGTTGTGGGAATAAGAAAATGGAAAGAAAGCCTTCAGGGAGAAGACGTGTATTTGTTCAGACTGATACCGGGTGTGTTTTGGGAATGGAGTTAGATAGAAGTGACAATGCCCATACTGTGAAAAGGAAATTACAAGTTGCATTCAATGTTCCAACTCAGGAAAGCTCACTTATATGCGGGGACATGGTCCTGAAGAATGACCTAAGTGTGGTTAGAAATGATTCTCCACTTCTTCTCACGAAGACTTTTTTACATAGGAGTTCATCTACCCCATGCCTTTCACCTACTGGCAGGGATCTTCAGCAGAGGGATCAGGGTGGACCAATTGAGGTTATAGGTTGCTCAGATATGTTTGCAGGAACCAAGCAACTGGTTAAGGATATTACGAAGGCAATAAAAACTGGCATTGAACCAATCCCCATTCAGGGTGGATTAGGTGGTGCATATTATTTTCGGAATAGTAACGGTGAAAATGTTGCTATTGTGAAACCGACTGATGAGGAGCCTTATGCACCAAACAACCCTAAAGGTTTTGTTGGCAAAACTCTTGGACAACCAGGACTGAAGCGTTCAGTGAGGGTTGGGGAGACAGGTTTCAGAGAAGTTGCAGCTTACCTTCTCGACCATGATCATTTTGCCAATGTGCCCTGTACTGCCCTTGTGAAGGTCAGACATTCTATTTTTAATGTTAATGACAGGGTCAATGGTAGTATGCATCATAACAAGAAACAGATAAGCAAGATAGCATCACTGCAGCAATTCATTCCTCATGATTTTGATGCAAGTGATCATGGAACTTCTAGTTTCCCTGTTGCTGCTGTTCATAGGATTGGGATTTTGGATGTGCGAATTTTAAACACTGACAGGCATGCAGGAAATCTTCTGGTCAGGAAGCTTGAAGGGTTTGGAAGGTTTGATCAGGTGGAGCTTTTTCCCATTGATCATGGTCTTTGTCTCCCTGAAAGTTTGGAAGATCCTTATTTTGAATGGATCCATTGGCCTCAGGCATCGATTCCTTTTTCAGACGATGAACTCGATTATATATATAATCTAGACCCATTTCGAGATTCAGAGATGCTTAGAATGGAACTGCCCATGATTCGAGAAGCATGCTTGCGAGTTTTAGTTCTCTGCACAATCTTCCTCAAGGAAGCGGCAGCTTTTGGTCTTTGTCTAGCAGAGATTGGTGAAATGATGAGTAGGGAATTTCAGGGACACGAAGAAGAGCCTAGTGAGCTTGAGCTTATCTGTATTGAAACAAAGAAACAGTTAGATCAGGAAGAATTATTTTCTTTTGAAGAAGTAGTAGACAAGGAAGTAATTCAGTTTGAGTTAGATTGTGAGGATCAGGATTTGAATTTCAATACAAACGTAGAAGAGAAACTGTCCGTAATGCCACCTTTTCAAGTTGGAGCAAGAAATGGATTCGTTAGGAACACACTTTCTAAACTAGAGAGTGTGATGGAAGAGGACGAGGCTGGAAGTGAAGGACAGTTACCCCCCTTAGGTGGTGATGAATACAATGGTCCTGTGGGAAATGGGGTGCCTAATGTTTCAAAGCTGTCGTTGTCTGTGAAAAACACGAGAACTGGTGAAAAAGGTTGGCAGCAATCGGGTGTAAAACAAAAGAGTGGCTTTTTGGCTGGTACCTCATCTGGAAACACAACTGTGAATGACTTGCCTGCAAGCTCAAGTTTTGTGAAGTTAACAGATATGGATGAAGACAAGTGGAATCAGTTTCTTGAGAATTTCCAGAGGCTGTTGATCCCAGCTTTTTGTAATTGCAAACGAGGAAATGCGAGCAAGAAGCAGAGACAGAGACTTGGAACTTCATGCCAATTTTAGGGGGATCATAGATGAAAGTTGAGGCGAGCCAATAAATATTAGAGGCTTTTACAATGTGTCTCATGGTACACATTGAATTATTATATATACATAAATAAATAAGTACAGAAACTTTACTTTGCGACACCAGGAGGAAGAAGTGCTGGAGTAGATAGTAAATGAAGATTTGCGGGTAGTGAGGTCTTGCATCAGAAAATAGAGATGGAGATTTTATTCAGCAGTAGGTGTGGAGACTATCTCCTGATTTGCTTCTTTCTATTTTTCCACTTTATGCTTTCTGGTTAGTAGTATGTTGAATAATCGAGAGTAGTAGATGCCAAAATAAATTGTGTCTACCTAATGTTTGTTCTTGGAGATTTAAATGATATTTCTAGTGTGGTTTGTTTGTTGCCTTTAAATTCCTCTCTCTCTCTTTTCTTTTTGGAGAAAGTTTCGTTAAATCCTTGTATACATCGGCTATTTGTTGTGATAACCATTCTTTTGTTTGACGTGAAAAGAAATAGGAAAGAAAATAGGATGAAGAGAAAAAATAAATTAGAAAATGAGGCTTTTAGGTTGCTATAAAGAAATTAGAAATAGAAGATTGAGTACAAAAAAAATTGATTTTTTTTACTTGTTATTATATTAAAAAAATCAATTTTACATAGTGAAATAAAAGTAAATATTTTTATATTTTATAGAAAACTTTCTTCCCTTATCTTTTTTTCGAATAAGTGAAATTTGCATTTTTTTTATCTTCACTTATTAAATTTCTGGGCATATTTTACACTGTTTCTACTTTTTTCCTCAAAAGTGAACTGGCATTTACATAACAAATGTATACTATTTGTTTCAAAACAATGACAGGTATACGAAGGAAAGAGCGAAATGTAAAATATAATAATTGTCGTAATGAGATACGAAGAAAAAATAATAATGTAGATAAACGTTGTACGTAAGTACGTATTATATATTCTCAAATCTACTATTCCAAATGTACATCGCTAGGTGCCGCACGTAATTTATGTATTTATATTTTTTATTTTACACGTACATAATGTCGACTATGAAGATGTGCAAGAATGGTAACACCTCTGCCAGGTCAAATCCTCTGACAATAGTAAGAATGGCATTTCGACCGGTATTACTCTTTTGAACTTTTCTATTCTTTTCACATGTCTTATGTGCACTTTTAGTTCCAAACAATGCTTTCTACTTAAAGGCCAAGAGAAAATTAATTATTCATCTTTTAGAAAAGGAAACCTTTTCCTTTCTTTCAATCACCATATCATCTTTATTTGTCCCGCAGAAAGGCGTACATTCATGTGTAAATGGTTGATGGTCACCAATGTAAAATTTATTTGTGTTATTTAGCTATAAAAATACTCACAAGACAATTGATCATTCACAAACCAAAATCATGTTTCAGGGTAGCATGAATCCATCCTTCTTATCTGTACATCTTGACTCACATATGCAGCTAGTGGCATTCAATGATTTTTTGTACAAATTTCCTTGACTCAAACTCAAAAAGAATTTTCACAACAAAATATATGAATATGCGTTCACCCCATTTCCCTGTGGTTCATGGTGATTATTCTACTTAATTCAACCTGTTGCTCCTCTATTTGACTCACACTTCGGGAGAAGTCGGTGCTTGCAAAAGACATGGTGTTTTCTTTCCTGAGGCGCCTTTGCTTAATCCCCAATATAGCCTGGGAAACCTCACCTATTGAGGGGCGTTTCCTAGGTGATTTGTGCAAACATTTATGTGCAATTTTAGCAAGCTGTCTCACTTCTTCAACATTGCATTTTCCCACAAGTTGCTTGTCAAGAATCCCATCTACACCATCGTAATCCATTGCAGCCTTGCAGTAAATGAAAAAATTGATATGAAGAAAAAATCAGCAGTCTAAACATTTATAACACTAGCACTCAGAATTCAAGATGAAGTAGTTACTTTTCAAAGCAAAAATAACTTACAAGGTTGATATATTCCATCAAATTTTGATGTGGGTGGATGACAGTGATGAGCTCAAAAATTATTATACCAAAACTGTAAATGTCACTCTTCACTGTGAACTTGCTTGAGGAAATGTATGCTGGATCCATGTAGCCATATGTACCTTTAAGGCCAGAATTACGGCCATCAAAGATCTCTTCCTTTGAGAGCCCAAAATCAGAAACCTACATAATCAGTAATTTTGCAGATAATCAATAATAAAAAATAAAAGGAAGATAATCAGAAAACTTTGTTTCTTTAGAACTCAACTGCTTTTGGGGAAACTTCAACATTGAAATTGTTCAGTTCAGTTCCATTATGAGATATTGAATATAACTAGGGAAATATTGTCCATTTATATACTAAGAAATTCAAATCTCTTATAAATACTTTTTAGGCACAACGATTCTAATTTTTAAATTATGGGATTGATTCTCTCAACCTTGTGTATCATATGGCACCGTTACGATAAAATAAGCACATTATTCCTTAGTCTCAACTTGCTATCAGAGCAGTGTTATCCTCCATGATTTGTGGATTATTATTTGGTTGTTACGTTCCTAAAACATACAAATATCAGTTTGGTGTGCCCTTAGTTTTTGCTTTGTTACAGTTTGACAACTGTGCTCCTTTTTTGTTTGGTGACTGCACTTGGTTTCTTTGACAGCTCACCTTTGTTTGATTCACCCTCTTCTTATCTGGCGGCTTCATGTGCTTTGTTGGGCCACTCTTGTTTAACGATTGTTCTTAGTTTATTGCACCCTTCTTATTACGCTAGTTGCACTTGGTGTCTTGCTTCCCTCTTGTTTGAATGCCTAATTTGTTGTACTTCTCTTGTTGTTTGGCTATTGTGCTCCTGTTCTTGTTTAGCAGCTATCTTTGGTTTGCTGTGCCTTTCTAGTTGTTTGAACTATTTTTACCCTAATCTAAATGTTTGGGATTTGTTTGTCTTCTATTAAAGGAAAACTTAGATTATAACAAGATTAAGGCTTAGTATGGTCGGGCTTGAGGGGGAGTGCGGATATATTGCATGAAATATTTATTGAGATGTTTCCTATAACAGCCTTTCATTATTATTGTCATGGGTAGATTGTCCTAATCCATGACTCTAGTCCCTAAATATATGGGATTGATTCTCTCAATATGGTACTACTATTATCATAAAATAAACACATCATTCTTTAGTGTCACAACATCACAAATAAGTTTTACATATCATTGCCCTGCCGCCAATTTTAAAATTTAACCAGTTAGAAAATCAATTTACCCAATACCTCATTAAAATATACAGAAGAAAATTACTTGGATTTTATAAGACGGATTTTACAGTCAAAAGATTGGAGTAAATTTTGAATGTCTTCAGTTATTCCTCACATAAATCCTTAACCTAAAAAACACCAACAGTAAAATAACTCCAGCAACTCATTAATGAACACCAAAAGACTTGTATCGTTATTTCTGTGTATAAGAGAACAGGAAGAAAGGAGGGGCAGTATCTGTGTCAGGTGCATAACAAACTATTTTGGTTGCAGAATGCGGACACAAATTTAGCAGAACTTATTCAGCAACAATTTGAAAAGATTTGTCACTGACAGTTTCCAAATCAGTCCTTTTGAAACTTCCTTATTATCCTTAATTTACATTTCTTATAAACCACACTAACTGGAAATGACTATAATGTTTGAGTTGATATCATATGAAAACATCAGAAAATGAATACATCAAAAAGCAATAGCAGAACAAGCTTACCTTAGCTCTCATTGAGTGATCTAGCAGAATATTAGCAGATTTCAAATCACGATGAACAACGGGTGGTACTGCCTGTTCCATACATATTCATATTAACCAAAGACATTTTCATATGGTATAGGAGAAAATATAACATTAAACATACCCCTTCATGAAGGTATTCTACTCCGTGTGAAATATCAACGGCAATTTGCAGCCTTTCATCCCAACTCAATTCTTTTTCTTCACCTACATGCATGCACAACAATTCTTAATAGAGATTACATAAAACTTTATTTTAATATTAAAGGGCTACAATAAAAATAAAAATTCTTCTGCTGTTTCTCATACAGGGAAAAGGTGAAAACTACGTTACATTTACTAATAATTGTGGACTGCGAAAAACATGTAAAAGAAAGTAAGAGGGTCGTGGGAGATCTTCCGTTTACCATATAAAAGGCTTTCTAAACTTCCATTACTCATGAACTCGTAAACAAGCATAAGCTGTCCTTTATCTACGCAGTATCCTAACAAATTTACAAGATTCCGATGATGCAGTCTTCCTAGCAGAGACACCTGGATCAACATCAATTAAAAATCACTGACTGGCTAAATTAGTGAGCGGTAATTAGTGTTAATTCATGGAACAATACTTGGAGTTGCTCAAACAAGAATCAGTATCATTAAAGTGAAATCCAATGGAAATGAATGGACATTGCCACGGTTTAAAATTAATAATTGCACCTGGCGGATCAGGAACTTATTTTGCCTTAGTAGGATTTTATGTATCAATGATGATGACCATACTGCACAATGAAAATGCAAACTCAAATAATTTTTCAGGTCATCCCATGTATGTTCCATAGCAGTACCAATTAAACATTTCACAACACTAGAGTTTCCGTGTGAAGTCACTAAAATTGAGTTAAAGCATCTAAATTGAAGGATCCTACAAAAAAAACTCACATGTTCCTATCATATCACATCAATTATAAGCAACTCACTATATTTTTACAAATTTTGATTCAATGGTGAACCTCATATCACACCCTTTGGCTCCAATGATAGTTTTGTTCTAGGATTCAAACTAAAGGAAAAAGTTCTGCATCCCACAACATTTTGTACTCTACCAAGCCATGACAAACCAGAGTTAGCCGAGCAGTACACCTGGTAGGCCAGGTGGAGCTCGGCCGGTGACAGTGCGCAAGCTGGTTTTATTGGTCCAAACACCTGCTCTTTCAGGTAAGGACACCTAGTACTAGAGTGGTTATTTGCAAAGAGCCTTAATTAAATCAATTGGGCGGACAATGAGACCCAAATCCTAGGATCAACCCAGCAGCCCCCCTCTCTACACAAGCTCAAACCTTTTTCATTAACCCAAAAAAAAAGAATTGATCAGCATATACCTCCGTAAGAAATTCTTTCTCCCCTTGTTTGGAATTGGGTGCAAGCATCTTCACAGCTACCACCTCTCCTGTAGGCATCATGGCTTTATAAACAGTGCCAAATGACCCTTCTCCCAAAATATTTGTGAAATTCTGTGTGGCCTTTTGAATTTCCCTAGAACATATAAAATTTCAGTTAGGCCATTGCAAATGTTAATATCCCTGAATGCATTTTTTATCAAAGCAATTCCAAGTGTCATTTTCTCCTTTTTCTTCCAAACAAAAAAACAATGCAAGTAAAATTTGTCCCGATTACATGCCTAGTAATTATGGAAAAACAAAAACATTGTGGAAGAAAGAAAGAGCACACATAATGTTCAAGAGATATGTACTTACTTGTATGAGTACTTCAGAATGCCTGATACAGAAGCAAAGCCATCTTTCTTCTGATGATTCCACCCAGCTGGATGCGAGTTTTTTGAAGGATTTGGTGACCTATAAGTGGCTACGGAACTGTCGAGGGAATCACTGAAGTCAGTGCTCGTTCCTAATCCATTTGTTCGTATAGGGATAGTTGTTAAACTAGGCTCATTCGCAGATCGGCTAAGATGAGTTCGCTTATTGTACCACCTTATTCCAAAATATACTAAGCAAGCTATCAAAACCCCAAGGGCCACTCCAATAGAGACACAGATGACAACTAAATCACCTTGATTAACCATCCCTTGACCTCTCTTGATATTCAAAACTCTCAATCATCTTGCATAAGACTAGCACTAGAGAGGTTCACTGCCACAATAAGCTAATTCAATACTTTATCCAGCTAGAACAGACACCAATTCAGCACTTTATCCACCACCAACTTTGAAGATGAGTCTAAGCAAAAAATACAAATCAGCATACAATAAGAAAAACTTTAACTATTCAACAATCACTAACATGCCAAAAGACTCAATAATTTACCACTTTAACACGTTGGTGTCCCAATAATAACTCACTTTACTCTAAAAAAACATTGGAAATAATAAAACCATCCACCAAGCAAACCCATCATCATCCATTAAACTCAAAACCCACCAACCCAAATTCAACAACAGAAAAAAAAGAGCTTTTTTTTCCCAACCCAGACAGCAAAATCAGGATAGAAAGAAACCTTGATTCAGAAAAACTGCTTCCATTGAGGTAGTCGCGCTTAAGAAGAATGAGGTGGCGAGATTAAGAAGAGAGAAAGAAGAGGTAAAGGGAAATTAAAACTGAAAAAGGTTGATGAAGAGGTCTGAGTTGGAGGCTTCTTCATGCTTTGAAGCCAAAACGAAACAAAAGGAAAAACGCGGATTAATTTGTTTGGGTCTTTCTTCAAACACAGACTGCGTCTTTCATCCTCATTAAAAACAAAACCACGTCATAAATGCTTACTTCTCTTCACTATTTTAATATCTTAATCCTAATTATGTATCCTAATTTCGAAATTAACCTTTAACACTGTTTTAAGAAAATATCTCGGTTTCCATTATAATAAAGATGGATCATTATATAAACACAATGCATATGCTTGATATTTTTATTTTATTTTTTTCTCAAAAACGACAAATGATGCATCTTTATCTTTAAAAACAAATATAAACTAAACATTAATAAATTTAATTGTATTTATTCATAAATACCTTAAATATGTAACAATTTAACTGTACCATCAATCACTATTAAACTAAAAAAATGCATTTCAATAATTGACTAAGTCTATAAATATGTCAAGTAAGTACTACCAAACACGAAAACAGTCATACGATATCGTTTTTAAAAATATCAAATTGAGTATTTTTTTTAATATTATTTAATATTATGAATTTGTGGTTTTAGTTCTCAAGACATCCTTACCGAGAATTAAATTTCTTTAAAGTACGAATGTTTATATATATATATATTCAAGCGTATACATAAAATTAAGATTAAATCTTGACATATACTATACAAACATAATCATCTCCCGATAATATCACATTACATTAATATTAAAAAATAATTTGCAAAGTTTCGAATTTCAATAAATTGACGAGACTCTTAAAATTAAAAATTAAAATTCAATATATTTATATTAACTTCGTGCTTATATTTATATATATATATATATATATATATATATATATATAAAACTTATTATTTTTAAATCATTTTAGGATGATAAAATTTGTTAATTATTATTAGCTTGGATTTGTTGTGGGACCCACTCCACCTAAACCAAATATTGTGTGTATTGAATAATTGTGCCTCCTTTTGCCTGCATTGTATTGCATTTTTTTTTTGTCTTTTGTTCGTAATGTTCTTTTATTTTCAACATATTTAAACTCACGAAAAAAGAAGTCAAAGGATGTAATGATTTTTATAATTTAAATAAATATTTTACATATGTGGCCGATCACCACTTTTGCTTTAATTCTCTAACTTCTTTTATTTTTATTTTTTTAAAAGTGACTTGGTCAAAAATGATGATTTCCTAATTTTCCACTAGATTCTTTTCTAGTAAGCTATTTTAACTTAAAATTTTCCATTTTATCATGGGTTATATTATTTTGTATACATTCAGAATACAAAGCAATTTTATTTGATAGGAAATATCATTTTTTTATATAAAATTTACTATAAATTTTTTTCAAATTATTTATATATTACTCCTATGATATTAAATATATAAAGAAGTATTCTGACAAGAGTAAACTTTACGATTATATTTTTTATTAAAATATTTATAGTGGACGAATGTAAATTAAAAAAAATGAATAATCCGTTATTAGATGTCTGTTTTAAAATATAATTATAATTAAATATGGTAGGGAATTGAGAAAAAAATAATTAAAATAGAATATTGTTTGTACATAAACTTCATATATATGTTGTTTTTCCAATCTTTGTTATAATGATTGTGTTACATGATCCTATCTTCAATTGCATCGTAATTCGTCCAGCAATACATTAAATTCTCAAGCCTGATAAAATTGTGAACTTGATTATTTTTAAGCTATTGCAAATGGATGGTTTCTTTCTGCACCCTAATATCCTCGTCCTGGATGTTTCGAAAATGTTAAAATTGTTTTTGTAAAAATGACTAAAATGACTTTCTGCTCTTTTTTTTAAAGAAATTATAAACCGGATGGTAGCTATCCGATTCACATTCCAAATGAAAATATGAACCGGATGACACCCCATTCGGTTTATATTTTAGTTTTTTTCCAAAATGTAAATCGGATGCGGGGCATTTGGTTCATATGAAGTTCATCTTCTCCTATACAGATTTACCGTCAATGGCAATCCAATCATCAAATTAATTAACCTAATCATCAATACCACTCACAAATTGCTAATAAACATAATTTTTCTTTTTTACTTTTCACTTGTTTAAAGCTTTCATTCAGATTGAAGCAAATAAGCAGCTTCTCCTTCCATATTTGCGATGCGAATATTACAGACTCTCAGTCACACACATAGATCACTTTTATTGACGGTTAAGAACATGTTTGTATTTTTCACTATAGAGGTGCAGGACAAGGGTATTGGGGGTGGAGGTGGAGGAAGAATTCATCTTGCAAATGTCCATGGACAGCATCAGACTTGTATTCACATAAAAGAGAAGAATGTTGCTAAGAATTTAACTAGGAGGAGAGAAAAAGAAACACTAACGTTACATCTTTAAAATAAATTACTAGCGAAATATTCTACATGATTATGTTATCACAAAATAATTTGTTAATAAAGTTACTTACGAACAAAATTATTATTACGAAAAGCTTTCTAATGAATTTTTTTTCCTGACATTAATAATTAGTGTTGTTGACCAATTTTTGTTTTTTCCAAAAAACAATTGTTGTTGGTAAATCAACTTTTCTTATAATAATAAAAGGATTATTTTGATAAATGAGTTTGAAATTTACCCCTTAAACTATCTTTATTATTTGTGAACTATATACTATTAATTTGAGAATAATTATTAATTTTATTATCGTAGTGCACTTATGACTCATGATCATCCTTATCAAGACTACAATATTTGTCTCTTGTTGTATATCTCTTCCTTTTTTATTCCCACATAAGCTAGATTTCGCTTCAAAATTCTAATAAATTATAAGAATTTAAAAGATATGACAAATTATTAGACATTTTATATCAAATAAAGATATAAAAAATATATCATATAAATACACAGAAACCTAACAAGTAAAATTTGTAAAACTGTCGTAATTAAAACTTACTATCTTATAAAAAAAATTATCCTGAAATGTTTAGTAGTTGTTTATTAAAAATTGTTTAACTATTTTGTAAAGATAACACGTAAAGTTGAATAACCATTCTATAGACGGATCCATATATACGTGAAACCTCTAGGTATCTGTCATTGCGATCTATTTTTTTGAGTTCAAAGACATAATTCACATTCCACATATATCTATTTTAGTATGAAAAGAAAATTAGCGAACTACTATGTTGTTATAAGTCCTATGTTGCATCTTTTGTGCCTCATCAAAAACTATAATATAAAGCAAAAACCTATATCATACATATACACCAGCTAGTTGCTAATTAACACAACAACTTGGTGCAAAACTGTGAACCCAGATAGCTAGATAGATATTCATGTCATTACTCTTAACCTCAATTTCTAGGCTCTTGGTTATTGATGGGTGGCCTGTGGCTTGGTTTTCCCTTATAATCCTTATACATCAGGCTTGCAATCTCTTTTGCGGCCTCAGCAAATCTTTGTGTCTCCTCTTTTTGAGCACTACTTTTTGTTGCTTCTTCAGAAACTTGTTCAGGACTTGAGGAACTTCCTAAGTCGGATTTAGGTGGCAGAGAATTGCAATCTTGTGAACATGACTTTGGATTAGTGCTGGTGGAAATACTCCTTGGGATAACATATTTGGTGGATTTCAAATATCGTTTTGACCCCATTATCACAAACTTCTGCATGAATATTAAGTATGTCAACTTAATCTGTATAAAAAAATATGCATCTAAAGATCGATAAATCATGGAAGTTAGCTTGGCTAATATGTTTTGCATGCATATTGGAAAGAGATATATATACATATATAGTCTCATTATTTCCAATGGTTTTGAAAGGAATAGGTTTAATTTATTGAAAAAGAAATACTTGTTTATAAACTATACTTCAACACTCTATCTATTGAAACTGAAAATTTAGGCAATGTATAAGTATCAGTGAATAGAACCTGAGCGTCATTCTTTTGGTCTCGTGATCCAGAAGGCTTCAAACCATCATTATTGTTACCTGTAGAATGGAAGCAAACATATATGAGGAGCCATAAGTACAAATTCTTTGATAAATATTAAGTAACACACTATGATGAGTCAGAAGAATAAGATTGGTTTAAGTGTTGGCATAAACAAATACAATTTTCATCAAGGAAAAAGACAAGGATGTGTTGGGCTTCAAAGATTAGGAAATTGCTGCAGATTTATTCACACAAGTTATAACACATGTACATAATTCAACAAAGCAAGTTTTCCACTATCTAAGATTAGTGATGCTATCTAAACTCACAAGTCATAAAGGGATTTCAATGCTTTTCTTTCACTCAGTTATGTTTTGGAAGGTGGTGCCTGGGACCCTGATAGTCAACAGTGAAAGCTACAAAACCATCCCTTTTCAGCTTTCTTGGTTTAATACTTTTCCTCCCTTTACATTTTACTATTTTATGATCTTCCCTTTCATCAAAGTCACATATTCCATCAGAATAGGTTGCACCTGAAATCTTTGAAGTCTCTCCATCTGCTCTTTTTCCATTCTTAAAATCAACATATTTCACTTCCTTTGTGCTCAATTTCTTCCCCCCAAGTCCTATCTTCCTCACGTGACCAGCTCCACTTCTCACAAATGCTTCCTATATCATTCATTCCATCACACACATCATTTGTATATGATGATAAAATTAAATAATAAGATGAAACAACATAGTAATATAGTTCACAAAATTGATATATACCTCTTGAGCAGACACTTCAAGCTTGTTTTTGTACTCTACTTTACCTGCAGTTAAAGTTGTGTAATCAGATCATGCAATCTTAAGCTTGATCTTTAACTTTTGGGAACTGAGTAATTAATAAACTCGGAATATTATTTTACCTGGTGGAACAACTCTTGGTGAAGAATCCCCTTGGACAGTCATGACCAAGAGACATCCTAGTAAAATTGTTGAGAGCACCGTGATCTTCATCTGACTGTTTCTTCTTTTCATGAGTTTGTGATTTTTTTCTTTGAACTGAAAGAGAGAAAACTTAACCAGTGCAATATGGGATTTATACAGCGTTCAAAGTGCAGACCAAGTCAAAGCTAGGGTTCCGACTCCTGGTCTTTTCATCATTATATTATTCCTCGGTGTGTCAAAAACTTAGGAAAACTAAAAATCATACTAATAAATTAATAGAAGCACAATTAATTACAGTAAGCTTGTTTTTGTAAAGAAAAGGCCATATAAAATTGCTTTTTTTTTATCTAATGTTTATATGTAAACTTATTCCATAACCTTGAGTCATTGAAAGGGATTCTTAAGTAGACTATTTTCTTATAAAAAAAAAATGGAATGAGCTATTTATGTTAGTTTTTTCACGTTAAGTTGTACCAACAATGATATGCGTAATCAGAGATATCCTTCTGAGATTGGAGAGAGGAACTAAATCGTAACTTTTTGTAGTCAAATATGCCTATAAGCTATGTTTGACCTTGGTTGGTTCTATATGTTGGAGCCACCATAGCCCCTCTTGATTTATTTAATGAGGAAACACCCACTTCTCTTATAGCACGTTGAATAGAGATAGACCATGATCGTGGGAGGTTCTTGCAAACATCATTTTTTAAACAAAAATAGTGTTGGTGGCAAGAAGAAGACAAAATGGTTTGTTTGAAATTTGTTGATAAATAGATTGTCCGAAACATTATTAACAAGATGGGAGTTGCAAGGGCATAGATATAAGTCCCTGAAAAGGTTTTGGCATAAAATGAAGAGCCTAGGATTGATTTTGCATGTGCATGGAATTGCGAAACCATGTAGAAAACCTTTTTAACAACCAATGAATAGATTAATTAAAGTATAAGGTTTTGTGTTGTGTACAGCAAAGTTTAAGAACACGAGGGCGTGACCTCCAACTTCATGCTAGTGGTCTCTTTTTGAGAACGGCGTGCCCTCACCACCAAAGTCGGTTTCTTTTCAAATCAATAATACTTCTAAACTTTTCTACAAAATTCTTCTTACTACAAAATAAATCTTTTTTTAATGTTTTCATATCATATATTTAAACATTGACAACATCGTATGTTTGATTTTAAATTGAAATATATGTAAATATATTTGTTAGTTTTTATCATTGTTTCTTTTTTTGCCTTCTTATTGTGAAAACTCTCATGAGCTTCTTTACTAATCCATTAGTAAGTGTGGTATAAATTGATGTTTATATATAAAACAGATTCACCGACACCTAGCATATGTTGCTTATTTAAATTTATGTATCTTCAGTTGGAAGCATTGTTCACATTGATGTTCGTTGTCTTATTCAGTTGGTATTTGGGGACCATTTTTGAAATATGACAATGTTTATATGTAAAAAAAAAAAATACGTTTTCGAATCATAATTTTGTACGTGTCTACGTATATATCTTGATAATATTCACGGGTAAACCCACTAATTACAATATAATGATACTTGGAGATAATACAATTAGTTCATAATATCATGTACTTTGTAAAAATGGTGTATGTATATGCATATGAGCTTTGTACAAATAAAATAGTTTCTTTTTTTTGAAAAAAATATACATATAGGTAGCTTACGACATCGCAAATGTGGAGTCTCTTAGATGAAACTTAAAGTTGTATTTTCAAAAAAAAACAAAATTAAACTCAACATAATGCTTGTGAAAATTCATGTAAAAAGCAAAATAAGTATGTATTTTTCATGCATATATGTGAGTGAGTTTTGTTTTGTTTTTTTTCAAACTTTCCTATATCGAAGTTCTATAAGAAATTTTTAAAAAGTGCATTTATTTATTGAAATGTGAATAATTTCATTTAAACTTGTGTTTTCAGTGATAAATAGTGTACAAAATCGTTTGTCTAATAAATAGAAGATTATCGTAAGCAGTTTTTAAGGAACTGCTGATGTTTAATTCTTTTAAAAAAATAATTTCAATGGTTTGCATCTGCATACTATAGTTTTAAATTTGAAAAAAAAATATTTATGTTAAATTTATTAGGTAACTAATTTATGAAAAATACTTTTTAACGTTTAAAAAACTTAAAAATATCAAAATGATACTTTATAAACATACAATTCCTATTTAATTAAAATATTTAAAGTTGTAAAAAGTTATTTACCTGTGTACAAGTTATTTTAAACATGTATCATGGTCGACTTTTCTAACTAGTTTATGAATAACAAAAGAAGTAACTTTGCTTGAGAAATAAAAAACCAATTAACCAAAACTTGTATTGAAATTAATTAATCTTTAATTTGTCACTCCATATCAATAACCATGGTACATATATGTGTGGAAAGCTTTTGAGGTTTGTGGGCTTTAAAATGAGTTCAATTTTCAAAGAAATGAGAAATTGTTGACCACTAATGAACATAGGCACATGCTATGCCACCAAAATCGCATTTAGAAGCACTACAAGAGGATTATTTAACAACCCAAGAAAAGATTCCCCCAAGACTACACCTTATAAATTTGTCATTTATCACTAACTAATTTCATTTATATCTCTTATGCTTCAATGAAAATATATTCTTGTTGATTCTAACCCTAGACACAATGCTTAAGAAGAAAAAAATAGCCATTTTTGTCAGCACTTGCTTTCATTCTAGTGCCATGCATATCCGAAATTCATCGAGCATTTCTTCGTAAAATTTCCTTAAAATCTACTTCCTGCTCCTAATTCTACAATTCTTGGAAATGATGTTGTTTATAATCCTACTACATATCAAATTATTGCACAATAGATTCAAATAAATTTATCATTATTAAAAGATATCTCACTTGCTATCATTGATATTTGATTGATCATACCACTATTACATTTAGTAAACATTAAAAAAAATAGTATTAAAACATGAAAAAAATGTCACTAATGTAATTTAATTATAAAAGGTTAGATGTACCTTATATCAGTAATAGCTTTTCGTAATATTTCTACATATACTAATGGAAACATTTCTAAAACAAAGTTACTAAAAGTATTTAGTAAATAAAAAAAATATTTTTAAAAATGTTGCTACAAATATTAGTAATTTTTTTCAATAAGTACCATTATAAAAATATTTAATGACTTTATCACTACAAGTTTTTAGTAACATTTGTTTATAAAAAAATAAAATATTAATTAAAAATCTTAGTAATATTTTTGAATAGAGAAAATATTGTAAAAATATCTCTAAACTTTAGTAATACATTTTTCAAAAGATACAACATTATAAAAATATTATTGATATAAACATTTTGCAAAATTGAACGAATATGATTAAATTATTTATTTTAAAATCAATTAAAATATCACTTTTTAATAAAAATTAGATAATATTTTTATATCATGACATAATACAGTGAGAAAATAGCTTATTATAAAAGGGTACGGTGAATCAAGAGAAGAGTGAATTAAATAATTGTTTTACACATGTAATTAACAAATTATAGGACATATGCTACAGATTTTTGACAAACAAAAGTTTATGCTAAAGATGGTTATGGTCACATCTTACTAAGCTCGTTGATTTCATTCTTAGTGAAGATTTTTTATATACTAAAAAACAATTTCTAGTCCTCTAAGTGTATTTATAGTGTTAATTTATGGTATATAATTCAAAAGTTTTGTAAACCGATCAAGTCAACACTAGTTTTGCAATAGGTGTCAAAATTGCATCCTTAAAAGAATTGTTAATTTTTAGAAGAAAGTTTAAAATATTAATTTAAAAAAAAATATTTGAGCATTTGAAACGGTAAAGGAAATTTCTCAATTTTTAACATAATTTAAAATTTCACAGCATTTAATGTGAAGAAAGGTTGACAAAAAATATTATAATATGTTAAGATAGTATTTACACACATTATTTTATTTAAGATGGTGATAGTTTGACATCATTATTCATAATTCATTTTTATTTGACACTACAAAATATTATTATTTTATTGATATATAATATTTTTATTAATATAATATAGTATTAAATGGATGTTATTAGTTACAGTAATGTCAAACCATTATTTTCTTTTTTATTATGAGTCATCTTTGATCGGCAAAAAAAGATCGAATTGGTAGATTATCAATGGTTAACTAAAACTATAGTTATGACTAGCACTATAGCTATGACATTAATAAAGATAAGGATATAATTATAAATAATAATTCATCTAAAGTTTCTCTCTTAATTTCTTACTTTTCTATCTCTCTCTCTCTTAAATTTTCTCTTTACATTTTCTTTAAATTTTAAAGTTTTTTATTTAATCCTCTCTTTCAAGATATAACGTCTTGCAATATTTGAAGAGCTAGAAATTATTTCTGAACGATTAAATTTTTTCAAACAGAATAAATTTGTATTTATTCTAAATATTCAAAAAAGTGATCCTCTCTTTGATTATGGTTACATACTTTTTTTTAATTCTCTAAATTTTGACTAGTTCTTTTATTTGGCTGAAACTTTTATTAAAGCAAGGAATTACATACTTTAAACATTAGTTTTCATATTAGTTAATTCATACTTCAAAAAAATTAATGCGGAATTTTTTTGCTTCTTTTGATTTAGTTTTTTAAGTAAAAAATGTGAGCAAATATTGTTTTTAAGAGAAACATATCAAGTGTGATTGATGAAAACAATTAACAATATTTGGTAACATTTGAAAAAATTATATTGTACAATTAATTAGTTTCATCTATAATAAAAATTATTTAAAAAATATTACAATGTTATCTTGATATTGTTTATAATGATATTTATTTTAAAAAATATGTTAAGTGAAAATTATCTATAACAATATTTTTAATGAAAGAGTTTTAAATATCGTAACGTACTTCATCTTACTAGAGACAAGACAAGTGATTGCGTTATTATGTGAATAAGCTTGATTATGGTTACGTTTGTGTAAAGCCTAATTCAACCATGATATAAATTTTTTGAGAGTTAAAATATTACAAAAACTGCTAAAGTATTGTATATAATTTTTATAGGTTAATCATTTGGTTCAAATATACACTCTAATTATATAAATTAGTTATAGTTGTTCTATCAATTAATTACTTATGTTTAGTAATTAAAATGAGTTTATTGATTACTTACTTTTGTTTTTAAATACGATTCTTAATGAAAATGAACCCTACACAAAATCTAAACACGTCATAGATTAATTAACATGTAAAATTTAGGTTTTTAGTGTACAACTATGTTAAATTGAAAAAAAAAATCACAATAACCTATAAATAGACAAATCAATCTCTTAAATATTTAATTTATAAAATAATATTCGATTTTAGAGAAAGTAAATTCTAGCCAATACACTTGATTCACTCAAGCTAAATCACATTTTACACATCAAAGATTTTATTTTAAATATCACAACTACCAAAATTACAGATTTATAATTTTAATCGACTTTTCATAATATCATAAATTTAGCAATTAACCATAAAAATATTATTAAAAGTATAATTTAATTTCACTTTATAATTCGCGTTTATAAAGTTTTTAATTTGATATCATCCCTATTTAAATCTATATTAAAATAGGGATGGTATCTTTGTAATCACGAGCTATAACAAAAGGAAGTTATGTAAGTGAAGAATCTCAGGTGTATAGAAAAATACAAAACGAAGAGAAAATTTTACCACACCTAGCTTGATGCTTATGTTTCTTTATCAATAATTAAAATTTGATATATAATGAAGTCACAATTAAAAGTATTATTTTATTTTCGAACATATCGATCTAATAGAAAGAAAAAGTAGTCAAATATGAAAAAAAAAAACTGAAAACCTTCTTGCTATAACATACAAAAAAAGGATAAAAAATTATATCATTAAAAATATTAAAAAAAGAAAAATGTATAATTCTCTTCTCCTCTTTGTTCAAGGTACGATAGGACGAGTGAGAAATATGAATAGTGACATTTTTATTTAGTTTTAAAGTTAAAAAAAAAAAGGAGAAAGTGTTAATTTTCAAAATAAAAATTTAAAATTTATTTATTTTTATTTCGCCTTTTTCTTTCCTCTAAAATAAAGAATGGCTAGTTACCAAAAAAAATCAATTTTCATGTACCGAATAAAAAGATACACTGTAAAATAATTTTTTAAATATAAATCTTAAAATACTTATACTAAAAATTGACATTTTAAAATATCATAATTTGTGAATAATTACTCGACGTTAATGATAAGTATGCACCTGCATATAATTGAAAACAAAAAGGAAGAAAAAAAAAAGTGGTTTTCATATGCTTCCAGGGCATTCTATAGTGGACCCAATGACTCATGTCCCTTCCCTTTCGTTTTCAGCTACAACATCACTCCCTCTCATCACCATGTCACGTTTCCAAATCAAGACCAAACCGTTATTTATGTCTTGTTTAAATAACAAATTTATATCATTACATAATAATACCAAAAAAAAATCCAATGTTATTATTATGTAATGATATAAATTTGTTATTTCATGATTATCAATAATCAAACATGGTAATAAAAATCACCATCATCAGGTTATAAGGGTAATGATGAAGGTATTGGATGAAGTATCTTTGATAGGTATGCTTATGGACTGCACCACTAAAAAAATCTTGCATAAACTTAAATATTATCTATCTACTGTGTTTGTATATATAGGTGTCCAATTTCATACCTCAACTTACCTCATACTGATATTAGTGACTACAAATGAAAGAAACAAATATCAAGCTTCCAATCACTTGGTCATTCCAGGTACCAAACCAATGAAATTATGATACATTGCCATGAACCAATGAAAATGAAATGGATTGAATAATTCCAAAACTTTGTTCTCGGCTAAATTAACAGAGTGCTACTAGATGCCCTGCAAGGAGGAAAGATGGGGAGTGGTCTATGAAAACAGACAGAACAATGACTGCAAGAAATATAGTAACTCTAGCATCCATTTGAATATTAAACAGTTTTTTCCCTAGGCATTAGAAACTAGAACAATATTATAGATAAATAACAAGATCATTTTCTATAATCTGATCAAGATCAAGACCATATTATAAAGTTAACCATTCTCTTCATGATATAAAAAAACAAAGGTTGGGAGAATCCATTTACACGAGAAAGTTACATATGGTCAATGTTTCAAGACAAGCTTCAAAAGATTTACATTACACCAGTGAGCCGTCCAGCAGAAAAGCAGTTAAAATTTAGGATGCACAGTTTCAATGCCCTTAAGCATCTCCAATTGGTAAGGTAAGAAAATGTCTTCAAAAAAATGTTTCCCTGCATACCCCTTTTCAAAAATCTTCCCTTCAGCAGTGATCATCTTGAATTCCATTCACAAAAATCTGTCTATGGAGCTGAACCAGTATTCAGAGTCAGGCATGCTGTTTATTACAGCTAGTAAGACATTTTACTGATGAAGAAAATCAGCTCCATTGTGAGGAATAACATTATGAATGGTCAGAGAGAATGTCATTGCAAAGAACATACGTCAAGAAAATCATTGTAAATGTTGATGTAGAACTGACATCATGTCACAAGACTCGAGCTTAGTAGATAGAAGCATCAAACCTCGGCTCATAGAAACAAACTTGATTGTTGTATGACTGAAGAGCACACCCACCAATCCAAGACCAGATCTTTTTATCCACATCATATAGAAGGCCTTTCCCTTGGTTCCAAGACGTGAAGCAGATTAAATTATCCTGCCCAAAGCATTCAAATCGCTCCGCTGATAATCTCAACAAAGCACGAAAATACTTCGGGGGCATCCTACTGATCTCCACCCACGTGAATTTGGTATGATCCAATTCCCAGATTCTCATACTCTGTAGAGTACTATAAAGGCCAATCCTTCCAACAAGAAAAAGACGTTTTTGAGTACCAGCAACCAAATAACCATCCAACAAAGATCGAGGGAACTTAGCCGGAATATGTTCCCAGTGACCTGTGTCTAATCTATACATCATCAGACCAAGCGGTGAAAGGGTTTCTAAGTACAATCTGGAGTCACAATACGCCATTTTTGAAGAGCAGAGATTAACTGCTGGCATAATCTGATGAATTGTCCAACTATCGATCTTTGAGTCATAAACTTCAGTTGGCAATGACTTGTCACCATAAATATCGCTTGTGGCTATCACTTTGAATGACCGATCCACCCGATCAACAACCAATATCAGTTGCCTTTGTTGATTGTAATGCATACTAGGCAGTGCCCTCCAAGTTTGAGTTAAAGGGTTACACACCAGGGTCTTGAACATTAGCCCATCATGCCCAGAAAAGCAAACAAGACCACCAGAAGAGCCAACTAGCCAGAATGCCCATGGAGGCAAGAAAGTGAATGGTATTCTATACCAAGTTTTCAACGGCAAGCTGAAAACCGAACACTGCGGGATCTGCGTGTTCTTCCAGAACGTAAGGAGACACGGCCCATGTGATGGCACACTGGAATGGAATTTGAGAAAACTACTATCTTGAAGCAGAGAATTCCACCGTTTACAAACCAATCGGAGCCGGAAAATTAGAAACGGTGGCACCCTAGCTAGGATCTCATGCAACAAGTCCTCGGGCAACATTGCCCATATATTATCCTCCATTTGAACATCAGCATGAACTACCTTACCAAATGTGGCAAGGGTTTCCTCATCCAAACCCCTTGGTTTGGTCTTAACCACCTTCTGCCGCGAAGGGCTCGTGTTCCTCGACCCTCCCCGCCCCAAAGGGCTAGTATTCCTGGACCCACCACTCCTTGGAGGGGAAGCTTGCTTGCAGCACCTCCCATCTCCACCGAACCCTCCATTTTCTACTGATTGAGCAACACAAACACCAGACCCTGATTTGGAAGAATGCCCTGCGCAATCCATGTCCTCTATCTATCTAATTCTTCCAAACCCCCAAATCAAGCAAAATTTCAGATTCAAACATCTATTCCACACCCTCACACCAACCAAAGAAAAGACCTGATTTTGTCAATCACCGATACTCCGGAGCTAAAATTTGTGATACCCCAGATCAAGATCCAGAATGGTAAAGATCCCAAAACCCCAGATGATGTAAATCGCGCAAAAAGATTGTGTTTTTAAGCATGGAACTATGGTGGGGGTGAAGAGAGAGAATTACCTCGGATTTTGGAACCAAGCAGTCCCATTGACGAGAGAAAAAGTTGATAGAGGTTGAAGAATTGAGATTGTGAGAAGAACATGAAAGAAGGAAGTTTGGTCCCTGTTAGAGTCTCTCTCTTTGGTTGGATTTCATTTACTTTGCCACCATTTGACAAAGGGAACATAAAATTCAATAATCATTATTACTGTGTGGTACTTATCCCACTCCCTTCTGTGTTCCGCTGCGAACGCATCCACAATACAACCCCTAACTTTCCGCCACCTCACCACCTTCATATTCATGATTAATCGCTAACCGTTCATTTGTTAAACTACTCATTTTAAATTTTTAAGTGACTAAATTGCAAGGTTACTTGAAAGTTTAGTTTTGGTTCCATTGTTAATGCTATTACCTACCTATGAATAGTTATCAAAATATCATTTTTAAAGACAAAATAGGTATTTATTTATACGTTAACTTGTATTTTTTTTTACCAAAATTTTTAAAAGCCATGATTACATTTCCAGGAGTACAATTTGGTGAAAAAATGGTCCTTAATTATAATTTAAATTAGGAAGAAATTTTTACCAATTCACAAATTTCTGTATGTAAGAATTAGTGTATGATGAGTTTTTTTATTATAATAATTCAATTTTTATAGAAGCATATGGGGGTTCATCGTTCGGCTGATAATGCTGGACAATTGTGATCAGACGGAGCGTAGTGCTGCTGTTTGGTGGGCCCACTCCTTGATCCACTTTCTAACAT
>Ga0099825_1000382_pt1 | contig 44994 bp, 25 predicted proteins | sample SiratroredBW_FD_76838 | JGI IMG/M metagenome (GOLD analysis project Ga0099825, IMG submission 76838) | Root nodule microbial communities of legume samples collected from California, USA - Siratro red BW | ecosystem: Host-associated > Plants > Roots > Nodule | place: USA: California | collected...
TGGGTCTCCATTTCTCTTGGAGTGCCTAATCTTATGGTTTCATCTTCTCCACAACCCTGTCCATGTCTTACATTCAAGCCTCCACTTGACTCAACATTCACAGTCTCCATTGCTCTTGGAGTGCTTAATATGGTGTTTCCAGCAGTGAATTCCTCATTTGAGACAATCATTTTAGTTTCCATTGCTCTCGGAGTGCCTAATCCTGTGATTTCACCTTGTCGACAACCCTGTCCATGACTTGCATTTAAATTCACAGCAACGTCCACTGTTTCAGCTTCCATTGCTCTTTGAGAGTATGATATTGTATTTCCACTATCCTTTCCACCTCTTGCAATCAAATCCGTACTTGATTGTGACATTTTAGTCTCTAACTCTCTTGGAGAGCATGATGACATGTTTCTTCTTGTTGTTGAGCTTGTAAAGCAGACCCTTGAATTATCATAATTGTATGAGTCAGTTTTAAGATCACTTGAGCCAACACATTTTGCATTATTATGCAGGGTGGACACCATGTTGTTGGTTCTATTCAATGATAGTTATGGTCCCACAATATCAACATAAGGTGCGAAAATATATGTAACAGAATTACAAAACTTAAAAAGGGACTTCATTCTAACAAGCCAGCATAACTGAAATATGTTTCATTTATTCGCTAATAAAACAAGAAATTTACATCATAAAATTATATATGATTAAATATGTAATTATTTGTAGTATAGTCATCTATAAAAAGTAAAATCTTTACAAAGAATGTTATGCGGAATCTGCACAGAAACATTGAAAATTGAACATTGACAGGAGGACCATAATGTTCATTCATCATAATCATGGGGGAAAACAACAAATATTATTCTCACCGTATTAAGTTATTGATAAATTGCTGCTTGAACACATAATCTGCTTCTTCATACCAATTTTAGAACCAGGACTAGTGACAATGGCATATTGAACGAAAATTGTAAGCAGATCAAGTTGTTTCATGCATTTCCAATCTAGTAATCTTTTCTAACCAAATTTTGTCTTATGGGATATCCATTATTATCACCATACCTAATTGATCGATTTATCAGGACTGAGAAAATCAACAGTCAAAAGATATCCATCTTTGTTTTACCGAAACTTACATCTCAGCTCATTATGATAATTAACAGAAATCAATGACCATTTGTTCTTTCTTCCAGTGACTTTAAAAATTTACATTAGAGAGTAAAAAGTTTATGAACTGAAGAAGTGAAAAAACTCAATAGGGAATGAAATGCTAACGAGAGAAGAAAATCCAATACCCAATACATGTGAAAGGTCCACTTGAATTAATAGAAGCTTGAAAATCTGAAAATCAAAAAGGTTCTAGGAAGTCCACATACATAATACGGTATGAGTGCAATATGGATATGGGGATATTAAGATTTTTTTCCAAAAAATCGATACAACAAATATATCGACAAAAAATTTAAATATATCTAACATAAGAGCATAATACTTTTAAAGAGGCATTCACATTACTAATTGCTAATTAATTAATTAATGCATAAATATATCAATAGTCAATAGATGAAGATTGCAATTCACATAAAACACTTCGTCAAAACAAGTAAGCATAGTTCCATATATTTCCCCTGACCATATCAAAATATACCTTTTTTACTATGAACATGTCACAAAATATAGAATATTCCCACTCAGGTTCAGATGTCATAAAAACATTAGTGATGTCAAAAAGAAGTTTTGGATCTATAAAATAAATTAAATTGCTGTTTGGAAGATAGAATCTGAGAAGGATAAGTTCTACCTCATCGTTTGGAAGTGTCATTTGTTATCAATCAGAGACACTATTGGGTTTCCATTAAACAATTAAAAAACAACAGTAGTTTCAGAACTGTTATTGGTCGTATCCGTGTATTATTGGAGTGGTATCCATGGAGTAATGGAGATGAATCAGGCAAATTAATCTTTTAAAGAAAATTAATGGATACTATTTACATTTCAGGACATATTATTGGTACAAAAAACGCATCCAGAAACCAATTCTTTTGCATATTTTTAGTATCTAGACTTCACAAAATAGGTTATGATGGTAAAATCTATACCAAAACTGATTTGAACATGTGAACATCAATCAGATAAAACAAGCATGCACAAGTTGTCATTCGCCACACTTCAATCAAGGAAATCCAAAAATTTTGCCAAACATGCAAAGTCGTAATTATATTCCACAAATCTCAACCATTGCATATATTTATAAGAGGATAAATTGCCATAAAGGAGAAAACATACCTTCAATTTTGGTACGGAAATCAGCCCTAAATTATTGATGTGATAATTTTTATAGATTCACTAAGTATGCGCCGCAAGTGATCACTGCAGTAGAAAATGGTATATAAATCTATGAAATATTTGCACAACTTGAAATAATAAAGAATGCAGTGAATATCTGAAGTCGATAAAAGAATCCAAGCTACATTTTCTAAACAAATAGGAGAATTGATACCAAAGGACACTAGATTAGGAAAATCTGAAATCATAATGGAAGCAAAAGTTAGAGACACTGAATAATTCAAACTGCACAGTAACTCACTAAATCTAATGCGAAATTGATCTGAAAGCCTGTGACCGCATCGCAAAATTGGTCTGAAAGCCAGCGACAACTATGCGAAATTGGTCTGAAATCCAGACAGCAATGAGAAATGTAAAGAAAGCCAGTGACTAAAATGAGAAATTGATATGAAATTGGATTTCCTGAGATAATTGTACCAGGCAAGGATAGACCTACAGTATCTTTGTGTTGAAGAGGACTTCCACTCAGCGGTTAAATAGAATTTCTCTAGAATAACTGCATGGAAGAGCAGCTAAAAAATCTTAATATTGTCAAAATGCCAACCAGGATGATGTGGGCCTCGTCTTTGCTGACGTGACACTCAAACGCGTTTCACACATTTATTGTCTAAATAATCATTAATTAAACTGCCGTTTGCAGATATGCTATGCTATAAGATGTATTTTCATTGCCCTGGATTAGATAAGAAAATTAAGTAACCTTGTATAACCAATTATGCCATGTACAAATATTTTGTTTTGTTGCATAGCTTTTTTCTTACAAAGTTAGATTGACATCTAAAAATTGTAAAACACACTTACAATTTGATGCACAATGGAAACTTGTAGTTAAGTATTATAAATCTTATGCTAAGTTTTAGCATTTCATCGGATAGAGTGCAACCAAAGTAAAATGTGGCCCTTAAGCTTTGTTGCATTTTTTACATAAAGGATAGGAAATAGAGAAACTTTTTCAAACACCCTTTTTTTGTACATTCTCTAAATTTAGATATAATTTCTACTAACACAAATTAAGATTTGATTAAAAAAAGAGTGTTGCAGATGGCATCAATTGTCTCATGGTGAAGACTAAGTGGGCCAAGTTACAGTTAAATCGTTACACTTGGACTGCTAGACTCTTAAGTAGAAAGCGTTGTGTCATAACTAAAGGTTATAGCTTTTGGTCTAATGATAAGTGTTCAATCCAACAATTGGTATCAGAGTCAAGATCATGAGCTCAATTCCTAGCGGGACAATTATTGAGGGTGAGATTGTTGCAAGTGACAGGTGACATCAATTATCCTGAGACCAAGTGTGTCAAGTCACAATCAAATCGTGACACTTGGACTACTACATTCTTAAATAGAAAGAGTTGTATCCTAAACAAATGTTATAGATTTTGGTCTAGTGGTAAAATTCAATACAACAAAGGAAACACCTACTAAACTTTTTAGAATGTGGCCAAAAAATATTATTTATCAATGTAGGAAATAGAGGAATTCCTTTAAGACACATCTCTTCTAGCATATCTAGCTGCCAAGAGTTGTTAGAGATTGAAAGTAAAAGAACTACCAAGAAATTGCCTAGTAGTTAAATAATCTATGTAGCCTCCAAGATCAACCTTTCAAACAATCTATGAAACTGCTACTTGTTTTGATTATATCATTGAAAATTGGTTAGTGATAATTGAGAGGTAAGACAATAGTTTGAAAGGGATAGATGGCAGAGGCAATTGTGAAATGATCAAATGAGTAACTGGTTAGACTAAACGAAAAACTAAACTATACATTGCTCTAAGTCAACCATAACTGATTAGATATTAATACTTTAAATTATGTCAGTCCTAGGACTAATTTACTCCATAGAACTTTCAATTGTGGGTCCAAAAAAAGAATTTGAACAAACCACATTTAATTCTTGAATTAGTCCATTTCATTTGGAGATGTTGTGTTCTTTGATAGATTCTCCAAAAGATTGTTATGAAATGAAAGAAAATTGTCTAAACATTATTAATCTTAAAATTTAAGTTTAGGACTATTTCTATCATACAAGATTTGTTTGAGGTCAAAGTTATATCCACTTATATACAATTCTAAGCTCTATCTTTTCCCAGTGTACCTCCTCACAGCCTGCACTACTAGCTTTTTAGATGGCTAATATGATTGGTGACTCTTTTCAGAGTTTGTGTTTAACCCTAAAACTTCCCAGATAAGAGTTATCCCTTATATATTATGTTCACGCTCTCATCCTAGTCAAAAGCAGGGTATTTCCTAATAATTAACATTTGTTTGATGAAAGACAGAACAAAGAAGATCAACAAGCTCACAACATATAATTAATCTGACGAAAGATCAACAAAACCGTAATTAAAAAAATGAAAGTTGAACAAAATTCACCAGTTTATCGTTTGGCACGCGGCCTAGGTTGTTGGATGTAAAGTCGGAAACATGTTGATGGATTCAAATGCAAGCCTCCTTTGAAGCCTCCAATCCCAGCTACCATTTTTCCCAATTCATACCAACTAATTGTGTTTTTCCGCATCTTCAACTGGTTTTGCATTCCCAGGTTGCCTGATGAGAAATTGCAGAAAGAAGGATTGATGGCTTCAGTCCCCGTGGTCTCAGGGAAGAACATTACTGCATCAAAGTTTCTCAGTTCCATTTATTTTTTCTACAAATAGCATGAAATAGTATGAAATATGGGAAATTTCAAAGTAGGGTTCTCACAGATGATAGGTTGATTGGAAACTCACAACTAAAATAGAAACCCACTTGGATTGAAATCCCAATTTCTTCTGATTGGGAAGGGTTTGTTGTGAAGATGACAAGTAACTGAAGAGAAGTTGGTCAAGGTGAATCTTATCAAGTTCTCATTCACCTTCAAGTAGGGCATTCCAATTTTCAAAGCTAGTCCCTTGGTAATTGAGTCTAGAGAGTGAGTTTAATTTTGTTTTTCATTACTTTCTTTCTAGCTCGTCCGTCTTTTTAATTTTTTTTCCATGATAAAACAATTTTGTAAAAAATATCCAAGGAGTAAAGTACTAAAATATTTGCACATTCCAACCTGTTTTTCTTTAACACCAAATTTTAAACATAGTTTTAGGTCTTCGTTTATAAGTTTTAATAATTTATTAAAAAATAAAAATATATTGTTATCTACATATTATTTTAAACATGATTATATATTTATAAAAATAGTATATGTATTATAAAAAAATTAAAAATTAACATAAATTACTAATATTTATAATTATATTTTAATTAATTATTATTTATAATTTAAAAATATATCATTAGTATTTTATAAACAAATGGTAATTTATATTCTTTTATCTCTTATTTTTTGAAATTTAATAATTTTACTTTTATACACAAAAATTGTAATACATAGATGATAAATGACATGGACATTACACACAATTTTTTTTTTATAAATATATATTGACATTATTTTATTCCAATCAATTAAATTTTAAAAGGTAATATGATTTTGTTCCTATCAATTAAATTTTAAAATTTGATATCATTAAATTTTAAAAAATAAAGAAGTATAAATTAAATTTCAAATTATTTTTGTATTTATAAAATATTAATGATATATTCTTAAATTATAACTTATGTTTTTTTAAAACAATTTAGTCAAAATATAATTTTAAATATATTATTAATATATAAATAAATTATAATTGTTTGTAATATAGTACTATTTTGTAATTTATTTTTTTATAAATAAAATAGCTATTTTTACAATATTATGTTTGAATATAATATATTTATATGTATTATAAATATATAATTATACTTATAATTAAATAAAATTTATTTTTTATAAATTATGAAAAAATAAAATTGTGCAACCCAGAATTGGCTTCGTTACGAAGTGAATTCTAGCCTTTGAAAAAAAAATCAATTTGGGATGAATAAATATATTTAGCATTAGTGACTGTTAGAACTTCTTAGGCAAAAGAGGTTTATTTTGCAGATTTTTTCACAAACTTTACCAAATGACATTTATTTTAATTCATTTTATTAAATAATAGTAAATAAAATAAAAAATGATTTAAAAAGGGGACAATATTTTATAAAATAAAGGATTAAAAAAAAACTTTTGAAACTAAAATGACCTATTGTGAAATCATAAGGAACATTTTGAAGATTTCCTTTGAATATAATTTTATAAAAATGAAAACAATTTACAATGCAATAAGTTTTGATCCCTGTGTGTTAAAAAAACTTGAAAGTTAAAACACTAATGGTGCATTTGTAAAATTTTAAATTATCTTACTGTGTAAATTGAAGTTCTTATTATTTTAATTATTTAGTTTTAAATGTTACTGTTTCTTAAACTATTTTTCTTAAAAAAAGATTTTTTTCTTTGTTTGGAGTTAATTTTTTTTATTAAATTATACAAATTTGGAAATATAATTATCATTTTTATTTGACTAGGAATTTTTTTTCATAAACTTGTTAAAGTTCATAAGATCAATTTTAAACATTATTTCTGTTTAAGAAAGACAAAATTAATTAGGTAAGGAAACTGATAAATTGTTCTCAAGTTAATGTAAATTTTGATGTAAGTATTAAATATAAAGTAAAATAATTGATGTAAGTATTAAATATTAAATATCTAGGTATTTGAGTTTTGGTTAATCACTCTTTATTTGAATTGAAGTATTTTGATATTCTAAACTTGTTAAATTATTCTAGGTATTTTTTTCAAGTTACTTCATAACTTATAAAAATTTTGTAAAATTTTTTTGTAAGAAAAAAATCTGATCAGACAGTACAGGAATAATTGCTAGACAGTTAATATTTATAATCAACCTGTAATAGATACTTAAAAGTAATACATGCTTAACAGTTAGTATAACACTTAGTATAAGTGCACTAAAAAAACAATAAAATGCTTCAATTTTTTGTATTGGTTCATCGTGGTGATATTAGATTAATTCCCATTTTCTTTAGATAAAGGATTTAAACTAATTAATAAATTATTATAAATATTCTTTCTATAACTTATGATTTACGATTATCTCTTTCATAAATAATATATATATATATATATATATATATATATATTTTATTAATCACATTTGATTTTCATAAGTTTTGTGTTATTTCTACGTCATCACAAAATATATTTATCTACATATTTATTGACAAATCAATTTTATATTTAGTGTTATGTGAGCTAGAAGCTTACTTCTCCTCTCTTCTTAATATGCTTACTCTTATATATTTTTCCCACACACCTATAGTATCCAACAATCTAACCATTTATCTATATTTTTATTGACATACTTATTAAGTGGCGTGTGAATGAGAAATGATTATAGTAAATTTAAAAAGAAATTTTTTTTTTATAAATATGGAGATAATCAGAAAAAATATACATTGGTATATCAATAAAAATTAAATGCAGCATAAGGAAAAAAATATAAGGAAAAGAGTAAGCATTTTTTGAATGAGATTGAATTAAGTAAAATTATGTCTAGCTAGGCCAATTTTCATATTAATAAAGAAATTGCATTGTGTCCGTCTCTCACTATTCCTTTTCTCCATAAGTGAAATTGTGTGTAACTGACACAATTTAATTTTTTTTATATAGAGATCGTATCCCACTAATACAATTTGTCCATCTTAATAATTTATTTCTTTAAATAATTATGAAAAAAAATTGTCCCATTTTATGAAAAAGAAAAACTCATTAATGATTTACATAAAAATTATTAATTGATAATTAAAACTTATTAATGATTCACATAAAATTTATTAATTAATAATTAAAATTCATTAATAATTGACATAAAAATTATTAATTGATAACTTTTACTTATATGGATCTTAAATAGGACAATGAGGCAATAGTTTCCTTTTGGGTGTTAGATAAGTAATAAGTAATATTTTAGTTAGTAAAATATATATTTCAATTGATTATTATGTTTTGGTATACCTTTTGTTTTACACATATTTTCTTATATTAATAATATTATTTTGAACATTCAATACTTAATATTTAAATATTTTAAAATATAAATATATATTCCATTATGATATATCTTGCCTATTAAAATTATTTTTTTATTATTTATAAATATTGTAACAGTTTAAACATTTAAGTAGAGGTGGTAAAAGTAGAATGAGCATCTGATTATTTTATTATTAAACTGAAAATGAGTATTTATAGAAAATCTAATAGTGAAGTCTCATCTTGACGGAGCCAGCATCTCTTTAAACATCTTCCTTTTTCTCTCTTTCCTCTAACTTCTCTTTAGCCTCTGCATCCGTCTTTCATTTAGTTTCTCGAGCGGAGCCCACCGTTAGACTTGTGGTAGAGAACAGAGCAAGTCTACCCGATCAAAATCTCCGTTAAAGTAAGTTCGTTTTCTGTCCTCTTCCCTTAGAGCCAGTTTTAGGTTTTCATTTTTCTTGTTGTCTGAGCTTGCATGTGGTCTCTGAGCCATCAGATGATGTCTCTATGAGCTCAGTGTCTTAGGGGGTTAGTCTGATAGTTGATAAGAGGTCCTTTGGTGCAAGTTTGAGTTCCTGAGGATCTTAGGCGGTGGGAGCTTTTAGAGAGGACTTTCGCTATGATTCAGATAAGGGAAGTTGACTTGCTTGTTGTCTGTTTTGAGCATAAGTGTAGGATAGGGTTTGATAGTTGGTATGTGAGAAATGCATTTTTGATATTCTCTTTGGCATGAAGTTTTACTTTAAATTCTGGTTGTAATTTGATTCTTGCATGTATGACGTAGTTATGTGGAAATTAATGGTATACAAGTTATTTTTTGCTCAATTAGTTCATCTGAGACATGTGTAGTAGCTCTAAGGTAGTAGAAACTGCATGATTTACTTGATAGGTTATTATTTTCTGCATATCTCACACAGGCTATGCAATCTCACCCAGGAGAAGTCGATTCGAAACCTGAGAGGTGTTCTCGGGTCCAATTTCGACCAGGTGAGAAGTGTTTCACCTAGGCGAGAAGGTAGTCTTGCCCAGGCGAGGGTATAGTCACCCAGGCAAGAATGGCCCTAGAGCAAGTGTGCTCTCTGGAATGTTTTCGCCCAGGTGAGAAATCCTTCATGATAGAATGATAGAATAAATCTTCTAAATAATGGATTTAACCATCATATTAAATTATTGTGAGTCAGAATCCAATAGAAGAGTCGCATACCTGTATCGATTACTTGATATGGGTAGGATCTTCCTCAATCAGCATCCTCCTTATCTCTTTTGTTGGACTTCTTTTGATGGGGTAGGAGAACACAAATTTTGTGATTTTGATATATTGGGGGCCAAACCTTTTATCTCCCTTTTATTCTGTTAACTTCTCAAAAAATGATTTCCATTAACCCAATTACCCGAGAAATTAAGAGGTGTCATTAAAACTATCTTAATTTCGAACGTTTTTTAATGTTAAGGAAATCAACAGCTAATATGATTATATATATAAATATATATACATATATAGCCCCAAAATTAGACTAAGGAAATATAATTTCATAACAATCTCCCACTTGGGCTATATATATTGTCCTGAAATAATCATATCACAAAATAAACTATAAGTGCACATACCGAATGTTATTTATCCTTAACTACTTAAACAATCTGGTCCATCTCATATACCAATAGTGGAATTACAACGACTTTCATCACATTAAATCCGCAACTAAACCAAGATGATTACTATACTGATATACTCAACGACATATATCAAGTTTGAATGAGTAACATGGAAATCACATGAAAATTGATCATATGCATGTCTATTTCCAACTGGCCCAACTTTAAAATCTTCATTAAGATCTATCCAAAATTTGGAATATGAACATTGCAAACAACATAATGTAAATCATCATCTTTTATTTTGCAGAAAATTAAATAATATAATGTGTGACATAAAACATATAAAGTATACAAAATAACCCCATTAAACCAAGTTATCATCAACAATGATACCCATATGAGCAATATGCTCATGAAATACTTTAGGGATCAATCCTTTGATTAATGGGTTTGCTAGCATAGACTTTGTTCCTATATGTTCTATAAAATCTGTTTTTTCTTAATCTCTCTCCTTAACAACCAAAAAATTTAATATCAATATGTTCTGACTTTGTTGAGCTCTTGTTGTTGGAGTAAAGCACTACTGAATTATTGTCACAATAAATTTTCAATGACTTTTCAATGCCATCTACCACACGAAGTCTGGTGACAAAGTTTCGCAACCATATGTCATGGTTAACGCATCACCCGCTTAACTGTTGTCTAATGATCTATGTTTTGATTGCTCAAGTATCTGCCTATCAAGACGGTGCATACTTGAGCATACATTAAGCTCCCTATTACTGATGCATAAGGTTTATTTATCATGCATTATTGTCCTTTCAAGATCATTTTTGGGGCACTGTTTAAGACTAAACTTGTCTCCTTTAGTCACTGGTGTGTCGACCGGTCTACTACTTCCCATGCCGTATCTACTTAAGACTTTATCGATATAATTTTTCTGTGATAATCCAAAAATACCTCGAGAGCAATCTCTTAATATTTGGATTCCTAATACGAAAGAAACATCACCAAGATTTTTCATATCAAATTTGTTCTACAAAAATTTATTGGTTTCATGCAACAAACCTATATCATTTCTTGCAAGTACTATATCATCAACATATAAGATTAGGAATACATATTTACTCCCACTGAACTTATATTATACACAATCAACAATATTTGCCTCAAAGCCATATGAGGTAATAACCTGATGAAATATGATGATTGATCCTACTTCTCTATTTTAGCCTTATTAGCATTTCCTTCAGTAGCAATGAGTTTGTCCTACCAAAGAGCAATGTCCAAATCCATACAACCAAAGACAATTTCGAAGTATCTTTCCAAACTTTGAAGTTTGTACCATTTAGCATAGGGATGTTGCTCACTTGAACATAAACATTGGCAGTTGAAGCAACAACAATTGTATCCATCCAATTATTGTTAGCAAGAATAATGGGAAAATTCATACTGAGATACCTGGAACAACATTGATTTTTAATCTTTGGATAGAAAAATTAATTGTAAGTGGCACTCTTATTGCAGTAATCAAATATTGTTAAAAGAAATCCTGTCAAACATTAAGCCATTCTTTGGACCGATTCAGTGTTCACGTGAAAACTTGAGAATTCGCAACCTATTTATTACTGCATATATTTTCTATCAATTAGTCAAACAATAATCTTCCTTTGAGCTGATTAGTGCTCACATAATTAGATAAAAAATAAATAAATATATAAACTGAAGGTTCAATGTTTATTATTTGACCAAACAATAAACTTCTTTTGGACCGTTTATTATCCACATAAATAATAAGCATTATATATAAAAAACATTGCATATATATATATATTGAATATGAGTAGCAGATATTACAATGAAAATAAAAGTCTGGATCAGTGAATTGTATTCAACATGATAACGGAAAAAAAATATATATTACATATGCTTTCAAGGCAATGGACCAACGACATTATTATGCATATCATACTGAATTACAAAAATTGAAACATGGTACAGGAACCAAGGCCACAACACAACAAAATGAATTATATAAGATAAGATGAAATGCATAAACATCAAACAGAATTATGTATGCTTATTCTTTAATTTCAAACCGGTATAATGTTAACATAATCCAATCCAATGATAAAATTTTATTTACAATAATTTAGCACGAATGAGACTCTGATACCAATTGATAGAATGATAGAATAAACCTTCTAAATAATGAATTTAGCCATCATATTAAATTATTGTGAGTCAGAATTCGATAGAAGAGTCACATACCTGTATCCATAGAAGACAATTGATTACTTGATATGGGTAGGATCTTCCGCAATCAACATCCTCCTTATCCTTTTTGCTGGACTTGAGAGTGACTCTTTTGATGGGATAAGAGACCATAAAGTTTGTGATTTTGATATATTAGTGTCAACACTCGATTTCGTCCTAGTTAAATTAAATTTTACTAATCCTTGCATTTTATCTGTATTATGCATTTTTTTTCTTTAATCCAGTTTTTACTAATCAATTTTTTTTGTTTTTCGTTATTTGTTGGGCCAAGCCCATTATTATTATTATTTTCTATTTTTATACCTTTTTTATTTTTATTTTTTTCATTATGGGTTTTCTACTGATAAAAAGTAAAAAAATAAGATAAATTTTATTTGTGCACTTAAAAAAAATTATTACTAAAAAATGTTTTCAATAGTTTTGAAAAGAGACTCAAATTTTTTCGATTTGTGCATTGGAGGAGCCATCAGATAAATCAAATATAAAGGGGAACAATACAAAAAAAGGAGATCATAATGCTCCTACATTGATATTTGAGAATTGAGAGAGAAGAAGATCAAGAATCGAAAGCATTACAAAGAAAAATGAATTGCAATGGGAAGAATCAAGTTTCTAGAGAATTGGGCTTCAACAGGTACGTGAATCTATTTTTTTTTTATGCATATACGTATATATCTTTGTGTTTTGTTTGCTGTTATGTGCTTGGTGCTTTCGTCCAATGTCAATGTCAATGACCTGCAAATCAAATAAATGAAAAGATTTGAACTATAATCAATTACGGGTATGATTTTTAAAGTGTTATTCCTTTGTGATAATGTGAGCATATGTATGTTTGAGAATTCATGTTCAAGAATTATGAACAAATCAGTCACAGCCATCAAAACAATAAAAAAGAAAATGAAGAATTGAGTCATTGCTTCATAATATTTGGAGTATTTATTGCTACTTTGATGAATATTCTTGAACTCAAAAGAATCATACCACTTCTATGAATCTCGTAGCACCGTTGTGTGCTTTTGTGCCAATCTTGCATCCGAACACAAATAGAAACCTTCATTCAAAACGAAAACCGAAAAAAAAAACTTCAATACCCAAGAATCCCAGAAAATCCAACAATCAACAAATACTCAAGAATTCTAGAAAAGCTCAACATTACCCATTCGAAATCCAAACGAATACCCTCAACTCAGAAACAATATTCCACTTAAATTTCGTGAATCCAAAATAGAAACCAAAACAATCCAGAATCATTCCAAATATCCATTGAACACAAACAGATTCAAATTCCAGAAATCAACATAGAATCAAACCAATTCCAATTTGAAATCCCCAAAACAACAACCCAAAAAAACTAAAACACAATTGATACCAAAAAAAACAAACAAAGAACAAGAAAGAAAGAGGGAAGAAGAAGGGAGTGAAGCTAGAAATCGAAATTTCACATAGCAAAGAAGAGAAGGTATTCACATTTGAAAGATGGAACAATCTCCTCATTCGCCTTCCATTTTCTTCCTCGCTCTCCTCCTCCGATCATCCCTAACTGATGTGTCCAATTTCCTTAACATTTTGAGCTTTGACTTCCCCTTTCAATCCTATTAGCATTGTCGCACGCTGTCGACCACCATCGGCGTCATCCCTGCACATCACCGCAACTTCAACGCCACAAAACCTCTATAGTTTACCACCTCTTGTTGCCATCGTTTCTCACCCTATTACTATTACCTCTATTGTTGTCACGATGCACTTGAATTGTTTTCCTACGGATTGATTGGCCTCCAACCCTAACCAAAGCTGTCGTCACCTCTCACCACCATGTGTCGCTCCTCGCAACAACCCATCGTTGCCCACAACAACCTAACCCTCTTCTCTCCTCCACACTATGTTATCATGTTGCTTCCCTTTGCCGGCTTCGATTGCTGCAACGCCATCCATTGCCGCCTTGGGAGAGTCTTTATCTCCCGTTGTCAAGCCATCTTGGAGCCACCCTTTTCAACACTTTTACCACCTTTAACACGAGCCTCACTGCCAAGCATGGTCGTGTCTCGCCTTGTTTCTCCACTGTCTGTTTTCCCTTTAACCTCAACTCTCTTAGTCTCCCTTGCTGCCCACAAGTCACGTCGCTACAACCCTACAACTTGTCGTGGTTCTCGCACCACTGTCGTGCTGCATTGTTGTCAACCCCGCTGTGAGTCTCCATCCAACACCCCTAGTCGCCACCTATTCCATCTCCACGGTACCAACCTTATGTTCTTATTCAAATTCCAAAACCACAATTGCTTCTAGTTCCCCATCGTTTTCGTGAACAGTGGTGTTTTTGTATGTCTAATTCCAACCCTAGGTCATTTCAATTTAGGAAAATTGGAGAGTGAATATGAAAAGGCAATGTGGATAAGTAGGAATTGGGCTTAGCCCAATTGATTAATATTAGGCTTTGGTTTATTAACATAGGGAAGGAACGACTTTGGCATAAAGTGAATGAATGGGTAAGGTGACGTGGCATGGTGGCTAGCATAATGCAGGAGAAATGGGTAAAGGCAGCGTGCGTTGCTTTAGCCAAGGGGTTTGGATGCATTTTTCTCCCTTCACACACACACTTTTATTATTGCATATATTATGAGTGAGGCCCTATACCTGGATATGAGGAAGCCTAGAAATATAAAATGGTTATGTAACAATGCTGATAGGATGTACTTTCTTTCTTAGTTTTTGTGAGAACTCTAAGTAGAGTTTGTTCTCTTTATTTGTTTGTTCATAGCAAGTTGTTTACCAGTTGTTGTGGATAATATAATAAAGTGAGTCATAACTTTAGTGACCTTGAATCTCTAGCATTGATATTGTAATCGAATTGGTTTATGATTCTGAGTTTGGAACATGGAATTGAATTGTTTACTCGTTAAGATTTGGGTAAATTGAATACTATGCTTTATGGTTTTTCTAAGAGTTGAACATTCTAGTTTCGGGAAGGAGTGGTTTTGAGTTATGATTTGGGAGAATTTCTAAATTGATTAACTTGGATTTCTATTGGATTTTCTCTGATTTTTTTTGTTCTGATTTAATTTCGTTCTTTACGGTGGCTATTTGGTTTTGACTGGGTATTAAGCTATTTGTCCTGGCGCTGTATTATGTTTTCTATTACTATGGCTAGGATTTGATTGGGATGGGTATCATAACTACTTATATCTATTCTCTAGCTCTTTTTTTATGGAACAGTGGGGAGTATGAGAGAGTGATTGAGACAGCAATCTCTGAAACAAAATTGTGCCAAAGGTAATCGATAATTTCATGGATGAAATTGAAGATTGAGGCATACTAAGGGCAGCACCTCTACAGGTATAAATCACGTGTTTATAATATTCAACTTTAATTTAACAAGTATCACTTAAAACAACTAACATTTAGTCAAAAATTTACACAGATCATAACAAACACATGTCCATCAAGATCCTAGCATGGCAAGTACAATATTCATCAGAACAAACACTTATACGGTAGCAAACATTAATAGAAAGTACCTATTGAAGACCTCTTCAGGCTCAATCCCTCTGCTTTCTCTATAATTCAGCTTCTCCAATTCTTTGCAAGAGAAAATTGTATATTTGAGACTATATTGGACCTTGAAAAATAGAAAAATTCTTTGATAAAACTGTGTGTATCTCGTGTAATTTTTGTATCTTCTCCCCTTTGAAAATAATCAGACTCTTTTTTATAATTTTTTCTGTTAATTCTTTCATCTCCCTCCATAACACTCTCGATGATGATTATTAATTAAGAATCAATTATTCCAGCCTCTTTGTATTAACTCTTTTTTTTTTTAAATTGCACTATGAAATAAACTAGATAGAAATAAAGTAAAGAAACGTATGAAGAAGAGGAATAGGTGAATGTATGAGGGTTAAATGTCAAAAGCATGACTATTAAATGTGATAAGTGTGAGGAGGCAAAAAACTAAAAAAGAATGTATTTGCAATTCTTAATCAAAGAGTCTTTAATAATGAGAGATAAAATTTGCTAAGCACTAACTAAAAGAATTAAAATGTCACTAAAGCTACCTAGGGAATTAAAATGGCATTAAAGCTACATACGAACATTGAATGGGAGTAAAGGTTTGTTAACCTTAAAGCTCATGTGGCAAGTAAAATTCATAGAGAAGTGGAAGTAGAGTATAAATGATAACTATTTTTATGGGGCAAGCAAAATTCATTGAGAAGTGGAAGTAGAGTCTAAATAATAACTATTTTTATTTTTTATAATTTGAATTCGACTTCAACAAATCTTTTTTTTTTTTATCAAACTAGATCAGAATTATTTTTTATAAATGAACATCCCTGTTCAATTGGACTCACTTAATATTTTAAGACAAACCCAACACTTTTTTGTTTTATCATTTTTTTACAAATTTTATTTTATCTTATTTTTATTATTATTTAATCAAACTTTATTTATAGAGTCAAATTTCTTTTTATTATTTATCCTAAATGGCAAAAAAACTAAATAACACATGTTAAAAAAATTTATTTTCTTATTTTTACTCTTATTTTATTTTTCTTTTTTTATTTGTAAAAATAATTTTTATTTGTCCGGACAAAATTGGGTATTGACATAACTGTATTCACCAAAGTAGCAAAAGCTCAATTTATTTTTCAAAATTAGCAACAGCAGGTCAGCATTACCCATTTTGTCCCAATCTCAAGATCAAAACCCTAAAACTAGTGCTAAAAATTTCCTGAAATTGAAAAGGAAGAAAAAAATTAGGATGAAAATTGAAACGTTAATCGAGAAATTCCTATCTGTTTGGATCAGTGAACCTGTAAACTGTGACTCAAAGACTTGTAAATGGTGACATAAAGACCTTTGATGGCGATGTCATGGCCTGAGACAAAGCACAAGGTGTCATGCTCCTTCACCTCCAATCTCGCTAAAACCTTGTTCCTGACAACATGTTGCTTCAGGTAACGAAACAGTGAAAAAAAAATTAAAGACTGCAAATGGACTGGGGAGGATTTTCATTGAGGGGCGCATAAGAGTTTCAAATATTTGGAAATTTGGAGAAGAAAGGTTAAAGCGGATTAAAGGGTTTGAGAGGGAACAAAATTTCCTTTCAGACACAATCACAACAAGTTCTAATATTAATTTTAAATTTAAATTAAATGTACTTTGACCACATTTATAAAAATGCCTATTAAAATACACACATTTTAAAAGTGTGGTGTAAACTGACATTTACTTATCAACATTTTTATCTAGGTGTTGTCTAAAATAAATAGGCAATGTTTTTCATCTGTAGCATGGTCATTTCTGAAATAAATCTTATCTTTTAGGCAACATGTAAAATTTGTTGCCTATTCCTATTTTAGACAATAGTTTTTTGGTCGTTGCAATATAAATGTTGCCTAAAGCAAAAAATAGTGTAGTGAAAGGTAGATGAAGATTATATCAAGAAGATAACTCAGGATTTAATTGTTGTCAAAACTGAGTTAGCCTCTAGAGCCAAAGATTGGGATATGGCTTTGCATTCTCAGCACTAATGGAAGAATTCTTATAACGAAGCCAAGCAGGACAGACATAAGCTAATGAAGGAGCTATATGATCTTCAAATCCAGTTTAATAGCACTGAATCACAAATGAAAGAAATAATGTCAGAATATGAAGAGAGGATGAAGGAAGAGCAGTGGCATAGAATGGAGACAGAGCAGAAACATGAGCTTATGATGGCTCAGCTCGAGAATCACATTGCAGAACAGGAGGGAATCATAATTCACTGAAAGACCTGTTTCTCACAGTTAGCTACTCTTGCTAATGGAGCTATTCATGAAATGCCAAGGATGCTGCGCAAGGCTGATATATCATTGGCATTCTTCAACCCTCTAGAAAAAGTCCAAAACTTTTTGGATCATTGTAAATACTTAGTGGAAGAGATGGAAAATATAATAGCTCGTGCTAAGAAATGATTGTACTCTATTGTTCTGACGAATTGTTTTGTAATGTCAAACAATTTTGATTCTCATTAATAAAAATATGGGTTCAATTTCCATGAGATGTGTGTACTACTTTCATAATTACTATTTAAATTACATACATTCATTCATTTATTCATATAATTTATTTTCATTTTCTACATTATTGTTTAATTAATTCATTAAAATAAAATCAACAACAACGTAATAACGGCAAACATTCCGCGACATCCCTACCAAACTCGTGCTGATAGCAAGAAGATGAAAAACTTGAGTGAAGCATAAGACCACATGAAGGCTGATATTGACCAATTTAAGAATCAAGTTGGTCAAATCTTTGAGATGATGATAGCACTGAAAGATGCGGTTGCTGCAAAGAATGAAGAGGCTCAGTCTTCATTACAAACCCGAGGGCCTAATCAAGGGAATAAAGCAAATCAGGAATTCCCTCCATATGGCTTGCCTCTGAATTACGAGCGTCGGTTTATGAGGATTATGTTGATCAAGGGAACATATCACCAGTTGTTAATGTTGCTAATTTGAAAGGTCAGTCTGAGCTCACCCAAGTACCACTTGCTAATCATGTTGAAAGGACGGTAGTTAATAAAGTTTCTCCTGCTACTCAACTAAAGGGTCTCCAAGTCATAACTAATGAAGTGACTCCAGTGAATAATGTTGTGCATGAGGATTTGCAAAATGTGATGATTAATGCTGACAAAACCAAAAATAAGCTCGAAATTTTAGAGAAAAGACTGAGAATGATTGAGGGAGCTAGTATCTGTGAGTTTGGGGACGCTGTTGGGCTGTGTTTGGTACCTGATGTTGTAATTCCCCCAAGTTTAAGGTGTCGAAATTTGAGAAGTATAAGAGAGTTTCTTGTCTGAAGAGCCATCTGACTATATATTGCAGAAAGATGGCTACGCATGCTCATGATGAAAAACTGTTAATGCATTTCTTTCATGAAAGCCTAACAGGAGTGACTCTCAACCGGTATATGCATTTGGAGTCAGCTCGTGTTCGCTCTTGGAAGGATCTTGTAGATGTGTTTCTGAAACAATACAAGTACAATATGAACATGACTCTTGACAGAATGCAACGCAAAGCATGGTGAAGAAAAGCTTTGAGACTTTTAAAGAGTATGCGCAAAGATGGAGAGAGCTCACTGCTCAAGTGGCACCATCTCTACATGAGAAAAAGATGATAACTATGTTTGTTGAGACTTCAGAAACTCCTTTCTATGAACGAGTGTTGGGAAGTGTTTCCTCCAATTTTTCTGATCTTGTTATTATTGGAGAAAGAATCGAGCATGGTTTAAAAAGTAGGAAAATAGCACAAGGCTCGTCCGTAGCCACCAATGCTAGAAATCCTGGGTTCAATAATAACAATAATAACAAGAAGAAGGAAAGGTGCAAGCAGCTTCCGCCATGTCATACTGGGGAGGATATCAGCGCCAATACATGCCTAATTATAGACCTTCATCTGCTTATGTTGCAAATGTTGTGCCGAGCTACCTTCAGAATGCTCCTAAGCCACCAACTACATATCGACCTCCAGTTGCAGCTAACAATGCATATCAGCCTAATACTGGAGGTCAGAATTTTAATCAAGTGCAGAATCAAGGCTATGGTCAGAGAAGTAATCAAGGAGAAAGGATGGTGAAGTTTACTCCCATACCGATGACATACACAGAGTTGTTACCTGACCTACTCAAGAGTGTGTTAGTGTCCATATGTCCAGCAAGAACCATACAACCACCATATCCTAGATAATATGATGTCAATGCTAAATGCGAATATCATGGTGGAGAGATTGGTCATTCGACTAAGAATTGTCGAGCCCTCAAGTATAAAGTGCAATCCTTGCTCGACTCAAGGTAGCTTACTTTCCAGGAGCAAAAGCCAAGTGTTGAGAAGAACCCTTTGTCTGGATATACAAGCTCTATGGTGAATGTTATTATGAAGGAAGTCTGAGTCTGGTTAGGAATGTAAATGAAATGAGTAAACCTATGAATGAGGTTTTCAGAGCAATATGCCAAGCTGGATTATTCCAATATGAACACAGGCCAGAGAATAAATGTGGTTTTCATTCTAGCACCGAACATTTCATTGATAAGTGTTCAAAGAAAAATTTCTAATGATTAGGATTAGCAAATATCAATCTAAATAGCTTGGCGAATTCGCCGGAGATAAGACTCCTAACCTAAAAATAGGGATGTCGATTCCTAAAAAACGTGTTTTAAAAGGGTTCAAGGTCTCGAGCTAGTGCCTTGGGTGAGTAGGGGAATTGTGAACTCATCAAAATGATGGGTCCCGAATACACTTCTAGCAACACCTCTTACAAAGAGGATTTGCTAGATGACTCTACCCACCCCTTTTGATAGGGATATGTAACTCTTCCCAGAAAAGATAACCTATAATCATCAGGATTGAACTATTTATTTATAATTAACGTAAGAAGCAGGAGGAGGCATCGTTGGAATCCGCTCCTAAATTCGTTTCATCAACCTAGGCAGGCAAGGCAAAAAAGTACGATGACTCAGCAGCTAGCCAGGCTTCTGCTTATGAGCGCATGTTAACGAAAGAACAATATATTTCTAAACCTTTTTTTATCCATCTGGCCCTTCCGATGCTTGTTCGGTGTCAATACTCTATTATTCGACGGGTAACTAAACTCATTGATAAGAAAGATTAGGGATCGTTTGTCCCTCCTTCCTTTGTCCGATCAGTCAGTTCACTCATATCGGATGGGTCAGTTTACACGGATCTGTCTTCTGATGATAAGGCAAGACTTTTTGTTCTACCAAACAAAGCAATTTGGTCTGGTCTGTGTGTAATGCTCTTTCTTTTTTTGTTTTAGCCTAAAAGGGTCCAATAGCTACAGAAACAAGAGTAAGTTGCTCCATCATATCCCTTTTGGTCATTTAGCACAAACAAGAGAAGTCTCTAAGGTAGGGAGTGCCTCATAATAGGTTTTAGGAAAATCAATCTCCTCTCTTCTCTACAAGTAAAGAGACTCATCTCGGACAGGAGCGGTGGAAAGCTAAAGAAAGTACAACATTAAGATTCTAACTTTTGTCCTTCTGTTTTCTTGGGAAACCATAGACAGGACATTTTACTTAGGATTGGTGGGGATATGTATACTCGGTCGACGACATTTTGTCCTTTTGAACCAATGCTGACGGCGGACAAACTCACGACAAAAGCAAAAGAGCTAGTCATAACTCAGATACCAAGTCAAAGCGAAGTTCGAAGTCACTATTTTCTTTAACAAAAATCCTATAATATAAAGAGTTGGATGAGAGGAAGAAGATCAAAAAGTCACTTTTGAACTAGGGTATCTCCATCTTAGGTTTCATCTCACCGCTTTGTTTTATCTCATTCGTACATCTTCTATCGATATCGAGCCCGGTATGGTACAAAGAAAGGCTGAGTACAGTAGGGGATCTCCCGAGATAGAATGATGACTTTTTATCATTTTCCCTAGCAGACGAAGGTCTAGTGATCGTTCTTATATGATGCAATACGACTTTTGTGAGATGGGATCACTATCTATCTCTTTACCGCTTCTTCTGCCAGCCCCTTTATATCATATCGATCTGTCTTCATCAATTTTCAGCTCTACTGAGGAGCGTTGCCCGCTCACTATGAAGGGACCCAATAAAAGAAAGGTACTTTCTTGTTCTTTCTTCCCTTTTCCTCTGCTAAAAACATATTCTCTTATAAAATTCTATTTGATCTCGATAAGAAAATAAGTACATGAAACCCGATCAATCCACGAACTTTTTTGCCCTCTGCTTTTGGCTTAAATGAAATACTTTTGACTTCTTTTTTTGGTTACTGAACAAGATGTACCAGGGCCAAGGGGACCGATAGATAATGTGTTCCATGATCTCATTGAATACCTCTAGAACTGCTATTGCTATCCCCGACCTCTAACTGTTATCCAAGAAGATCTTTGAAAGGTGTCGACTCAACCAAGAGAGAGAGAGGGCCCTAATCTAATAGGGGGGCCCAACCAAAGGAGGAGGGGCATTATTAAGTGCAAAGGAACAAAGAAAAGAGTTCCCATCCTCCATCAGGCTATCCTATCTGTCGAGAACTAGTCCAGGGCTTGGCTTGGTGCAAGATCAACTCGACCAAAGATGGAATATGGAACATAATATTATATAATAACATGATTAGTAGAAAAGCGGGAAATATCACATAAGCTTATCTGTCCCGTCTTCTTTTTATGGAAGAAAACAAATTGGTTTTTTTGAGATGGCAAAAGGTAGAAAGAGTGTACCATGAAGCAAGGTTCACAGAAGGTTTGAAGTACTCTATCGATCATCTTGTTTTCCTTGGCATGTTACCTTCCATGAGCACGTGTTACTCAACTTCCCCTTTTTTTAGTAGGCGCCTATTGGATCAGCATCTTATGGATCTTCTTCGCTAGTGGTTTTTCCTGCGTCTCCCGTGCATTAGGAATCGATTTTTATATAACTACCCACGTCAATGGAATGGACCTCTTTTTTAGCTTAGTTGTATGCTCATCCAATTGGATCAGACTCCCCATTCGACTAGCTAAAGAATTAATAATATTCAGTCGCCTTTTTTCGAGATAATCGAGTCCAATAAAGATTATCGAAGCCGAAGCCTTATGTAATACTGCTGTTTTTGGCCGATGGTGTCCACCTTTTAAGATAAGAACCAGATATTGAAGTTGTTTATTTTTCATGGTACTCCGGTCCAGGCCTTCATCCCTCATATTTTCCTCCTGGTGAAATCTAATAACGAAGTAACCATGAATTAGGTCCACAAGTGCCACATTCCCGTTCGCTTGCCACATAGCTCTTTTGTTCGTAGTGAGATAAATTAACCGAAATAGTTAAGTGAAGGAGACCCACATGCCCACTTTTCCTTCCCCACCCCATTTCTGGGACAGGCCTCGTTCTTATTTGAGGGCTCGATAAAAACTCCAATCCCCGAAAGACTAAGAGCAATAATCTTAAACTCTTTACATCATAGCATAGATAGCAATACCATTGATCCCATATTCAATGAAATTGGTGTGTATATCTACTACTAATTCGATTTTGAACCTCATTCATTCCCACCACAACCACCAACAATAATCAAGCTAGCCAAGTTAAGGGAGCAGCTTCACCTTCTCCCCTACTGTTCTCACACCTTTCCTAATTCTCACCTCTTTCTTTTATTTTGACTTTTGTCAAAAATATATGTGAAGAAGAGAGATCAACTAAAATTTTGTTATAAGGTTTGTTATGGTGGGTCCCAAATTCCACTTCTCTTGCATATTTCTAACATGTTTGAAAGGATATAAGTTTTCTATTCGGGTAGAACAACAAGCCTCTCATTTCATTGTGTTTGGACAATTGAGAAAACTCATCTGAGAATACCCGTCGAAGAGCATAGCCTTCTCAATTTTCCTTTTTATAATTACTTACGAATTTAAAACTTTTTCTCTATTAAAATCCGACAACCCCACAAAATGAAAGCCCGCATACTCATCTAGTTTAGCGTGACGAGTGTTGTCATCCAATAAAGGTTGGGAATGGTGAGGCTCCGAGGGCTCAAGGTTTGGGGCTTCTTAGTTAACGTTGGCTTCTGAGTTAGGTAGGCTCGAAGAGCAAGAGATGGGATCCATCATCATTAATATTAATGGGATATCAATATATCCATATAAGAAATACAAAATAAAAAACATAAAAAAAAGCCTCGTATATCTTTTTTTCATCATCATATTAAGTAAGTTTTTAAGTAAGTTTTTGCTTTTTCTTTTAAGAAAATAATAATTAGCTTTAAATTTAAATAATAAATAACAAATCGGGAATAACTTTATGCAGAACTTATAATATTCATCACAATAAACATAATTATCTTCCGAAAATTGAAAGCTCAGTCATAGTATTTTTTTATAAGTTGGAACTAATAAAACGTGTAAATATAATTATCCTTTTATATATAGTGTATTACAGTTTTATTTGTTTACTTTAATCTTTTATTTTCTAATTTAAGTGAATTTTCTTTAGGAGAGACCTTTATACAAAAATACTTTTCATAAAATATAAATTCAAAAATAAAAACAATATTTTTTGTCATGAAATATTAAACTAGTTACAAAATATAGTTTTGTCATAAACTATGTTAAAAGTTAATATTAAAAAGATTCATTTATATTGAGTCCATAGGTTAATCACAACATTAACAATAAATATAGTAATTTGGATAGTTTACACTTTTCACAAAAAGTTATTCCATAAGTAGAGTTTTTACATATTTATCTTTGTTTAAATATTCTTATTTTATTTTTTAAATAAACTAGTTTTAGAACTTTATTTTCTTAAGAAATTAGTTTGACTTAGCTTCTCCTTTCAAAGAGAGAAAAAAAAAAAAGTTGAAGCAAACACTAATTTATTCTTATCCTGATATCCATGGATCAAGCACGAAACTTATTGATTTTCACATTGTCCCAAGTAGTAGATCTTCTCAGTGAAGAAAATGTGCGCCATGAGAGTGTTTACCAAGTCTTTGGGTAGCAGCTTCCACGCCAAAATTTGCAAACCCTATCGCACTCTCAATCTCATCACACATCAGCACCAGAGTCAGTACCAGACCCGTAGAAATCTTATTCTGGAAACTTCCGCTTCTGAATTCGTTAAGCTTAACAGACTCACTGGCCCTGATTCTGGTAAATTATTATTTTTTACTCCATTCATCCTCACTATGAATAATTATATATATATTTTTTATTTATTTCAGTCTTGTTTCATTTATTTTAACAGGGATTGTCGAAATTAGCTTGGATAAGCCTGAAGTAAGAAATGCTATAGGGAAAGAGATGCTGCGAGGCTTAAGTCATGCTTTTGAGATGATTAATCAGAACTCTTACGCTAATGTTGCTATAATCAGCAGTTCAGTTCCTGGGGTATTTTGTGCTGGGGCTGATTTAAAGGTTAATCTTTGAATTCCCTATTATTCAATCTTCAAAGGAAGAAGGTTTGGGTGTTTATAATATTTGTGATTTTTTTTTTCTCCTGTGGTGACTGTGATCATAAACTAAAAGTTTTCAAAGCATTGTACTTGGACATAGTTTGATCCATTTTCTAATGGGTTCTTGCTGTTAGGCAAGGTAGTGTCGATTTAATTTACATATTATGTTCGTGGAGCGAAGTCATTCTTTAAGGTTCTGTGTTCATTGGGCTGCAGGAGCGCAGGACCATGAGTCAATCAGAGGCTAAGACTTTTGTGAATTCTATTCGCTCCACATTTTCATTTCTAGAGGTTAGTTCAAATCATTCATAAATAATTCTTTTTGTACTTATTGGATTACATTATAGTATTTGGGTTTATTGGGCTGCATTCTAATATTTGTGTTCTGTACTTATCCACACAATGCTGTGAATTTATGACAGATGAAGCATCATATGAAATAGGTTATGGTGTATTTCTATTCTGTTTCACATTCTTTTCTGGTATTGTTATTATCATTTGGGGAGGGGTTGTTATATAGCTCATGAGCTGACCCAACTTTTTGCTTCCATTTGGGTGGTAGTAAGAAATATTGGTGATGAAAAATCTCTAAGTGGACTCTATCATGTTCGTTTCCTCTGGCTGTACTTCATGTGTGTCATAGCATCTCTGTTTTCCCATTTTAATGATACTACTCTTGAAATTAGGATAATATTTGTTTTCTTATTCAGGTTGTTTGTGTTCCAACTATTGCTGTTATTGAAGGAGTAGCTCTTGGTGGTGGACTTGAGTTGGCTCTTGCATGTGATATTCGAATATGTGGTAGTTAAACAAGCTGTATTTTTTTTATATTGGATTTTAATGCTTTGATTGCTTCTGAATCTGATGCCAGTATCAGACATTTTCTTTACTTGTTTGTTCTTTCATGGCATAGGAGAAAATGCTCTGATGGGTTTGCCAGAGACAGGACTTGCAATAATCCCTGCGTATGTTTCGTACTATTTCTGTTTAGTCTTTTTGATATTGTGTCTTTGACGCCATCTAATTTCTGCCATGTATCTTCAGTTCTGTTATCTAATAAAGTAAAAAGATTAAATCTCAAGATAGTGGAGTATATTTGGAATATGTAGACAAATATGAATGTAATGGCGAATTTGAATTGGTTTTAATTTTTTGTTGAATGCGTGTAATAAGGTCAGCTTGATATTCTTGTTGTTATTGATACAGGGCAGGTGGATCTCAGCGACTACCCAGATTGGTTGGAAAAGCAGTTGCAAAGGATATTATATTTACTGGTCGAAAGATTGATGGCCAAGAGGCACTGTCCTTGGGTATGTTGATTAGTCACTCAACTCCTTTCTTTATCTAATTAGTAAAGACATCAATACAGAGATGTTGAGGAGGAGAATCTGTAGAATACACCGCATATGCTCATTGTTTCCTCAAACTTATATTACCAAACAAAAGTTTATGTCTATTGAACCTCATTTGTTTTGGGTGTTCATAGCAATCACTATTATGATACGCTTAGCCATTTCCTATTGAACTACAGTAAAACAAAGAGAAGGTTTACTATTATGCAACTTTCTATACAATGACAAATACAAAAAATTTCACCTGAAAAATTGCTAACTTCTTACTGCTTCTTTTCACAAATAAACATAATCTTTTCTTTTTTATTCCTCGACAACATCATGATGTCTGCCTAAAAAATTATTTATACAGGTCTTGTTAATTACTGTGTTCCTGCTGGTGAAGCTTATTCAAAGGCACTTGCAGTTGCTCGGGATATCAATCAAAAGGTATCTCCCTCAGAAATATATCATTCTGAAATTGGTATTATGGTACAGTGGTTTATGACATTTAGAAATGCGGGGATCAGCCCTTTAGTGTCGTTGAATGTCCATGTATAAAGCGTTGTGACTGATATTTCTAAATGTTGATTTTCCATTTTGTTCTTTTGAAGAAGTTGATTTATTAAGAAAAAGATAAATAGCTCATGTTACAAGTACATTTACTTCCTTTGCAAAAACCCCACAAATGATTTAGCTGGTGCAATTAATCCCTGTGCCCCAAATAATTTTGAAAATCAAGAGAAAATTTTGGTTATATGTCCAAAATACTTTTGATTGAAATATATTTTGTAAGTATTTATTTAACACTAGTATTTTGTATTTGAGAATGTTAGCCTAAAATCATCTAATGCAGTTTCTTGGATACTATGAAAATATGATTTTCTATAGATAAGGCTTACTTGTCCCCCTATTGTCCCTGCATGTTATTGAGTTTAATTTTTGAACAGGGTCCAGCAGCTATAAGGATGGCTAAAAAGGCTATTAATGAGGGGGTTGAGACTGATCTAGCGTCAGCTTTGGTCTTGGAAGAAGATTGCTATGATTATGTCTTGAATACTAAAGATCGACTAGAAGGCTTGGCTGCATTTGCTGAGAAGCGGAAACCAAGGTATACTGGTGAGTGATACGAGTGTTCTTTTGCTGATTTTGTCTCTATTTTTCCAGAGACGAATATCTGTCATTTAGATTAATCATCTAGAGCCTGGAGTCAACTTCCTAGATGATGAAATTTGACTGGGGAAAATATCTTCCCTTTGTGTACAGTCATTTATTCCCGAAGCTGAAAACAGTCTCTAAAACAATGCACCTTGAGACATTGGCTTTGAGCTTTTTTTTTCTGTATTTATACTATTGTCGTAAAGATTCCACTTTTTCTTCTGTATGTTCTGGCAATAAATGAATCTGTTAGGGAACTTGGAGTATAAACTTGTGGTGATTCAGCGTAAAGGTATTTGCTTTTTCTCGTACGACTTCTGTGACATTTTGAAGGAGATGAAAAGGAGCGGGGAAGAATAAAATGAAATGGAATAGAGTTGCTGTCTCACTGTTTATTTATTTTTAGGATTAAATATAAGTAAAATGGGTGAGTTTTTATTGTTATTTCTATAAAAAGAAATTGTTTTCATATTTGTAAAATTTGAATTAATTATTTTTAGTCCTTTAATGTATACATGTTAATTTTAATTTCTATATTTGTTTCATTTTTTTTTCAAAATTTGAAGTTACTAATTTTAATTTCTAATATCCGTTTTAACATAGATCATATCATGGATTTTTACAGATCTTACAAGTTTTTTTAAAAGCGCTATTTGTAGGCATAATATTATATTGTTCATATGTACTAATGGATGATTATTAAATACATAAATAGCTAACAATGACAATATAATATTGAAAAATAAATAATATAATTAATGTTAGAAAATTTGGTTGATCTCAACCTCCAAATCCGGGAGAATAGAAAGAGGAATAATACACGGAATACAATGAAATATATTTCTGTCATGGCACATTTATTTTAAATCACCTGAAAAATTATATCTAAAATTATATATATATATATATATATATATATATATATTTTACTCTATTCTCTCCATCAATGTAAACTTAAGAAATGTGCTTTATGAAAAGTGAACAAATATGACTAATTTGGTGGATTGCTTCGAACTTACTTCAAAGATTAAAATTTTCAAGTGCATCTTGTTTTTAAACTAATTTTTAATCAAAACTAACTTTACAAAATTAGATAATTCAAAATTAAACAAATCCAAATAATTGATAGACATTAAACTTTAAATTTATTTAGACACGTATAAAAAAATTCATTTTTTTTCAGGAATAATCTATATCATTACCATCATTGAAAAAAGATGGGTGTTACGAAACATAAATGTTTAAGTCATACCTTAAAAAAGTTTTATTATTTTCAACAAAAAAATTATATACATGTCATCCTGAAAAACAAAATGCATGTAACAAATAAATTCAATACAGGGAGATGTGTTGCTAATAGAAAGAGAAGGGTCAATCTACATTACACAAAGATACTTTTTAATAATAAAAGAAAAACTAAAAATGAGAAGGAATGGTTTATGAAACAGGAGGTGTCAATATGATGGACTTTGCAAAGGCCCAATTAGGCCCACAAATTCAACTATATATAGTAATCTCAGTTCTTAATGTGTTAAGAGTGAGTTTGGAAGAAGAGAATAACATAACAGCAGTAGAAACTAGAAAGAAATTAGAATGGCCACCTTAGACGAACGCGCTTCTGCGAAACGGTGGCTTCCTCTTGAAGCTAACCCTGACGTCATGAACCAGGTATTCTGTCTCCTCCTATTTCCTCATCATTGAGCAAAATGTTTCAATCATGTCTTCAATTGTGATCATTTTTATTCATGGAACAGTTACGCATATAACAAATTTTGCCAAACAATTTCTCGCTTTCATTTTGGATTTGCAATTTTTTATTCTATTTGGTAGTGTGCGAAATTTAAGTGTATTTTTTTGGATGAATTACAGTTCCTTTGGGGTCTTGGGCTTCCAGTGGAGGAGGCAGAGTGCTGTGATGTTTTCGGCTTGGATGAAGAGCTTCTGGAAATGGTTCCAAAACCAGTTCTCGCTGTGCTTTTTCTTTATCCCATTACGGCAAAGGTTAGTTTCAACTCACAGAACATGTTAGTTTTACTTGTTCCAATTTTTATTTCCACTACATGTCATTTTCATATCTGTTGCTTCTGATTCTGTGGAAGTTTTTATTTTCTCTTATCAGACTGAAGAAGAAAGGTTGCAACAGGAAAATGAAAAAAAGGTGAGAGTGCCTGAGTGGATATGTCTATTTATAGTGTCTTTTTATCTGTTGTGACTATTCGTTTTCCCTGGTTCAAAGCATTCCACATTCTGTTTGGACTGTAGGGTATTATTAATTATAGATCGTCTTTAAAGCTTAATTGCCTATTTTATTAAATAGTGTCCAATAAATCTGAATTTTAGGTTGCGTGTATCATATAATTGATTTTTTAACTGCGTGTCTAGCTATGAGGCACCTACATTGAGTATTATTCTTTTGTTGTTGTTCTGGAGTAGGATTATAGCAGTAAAGTGTACTTTATGAAGCAAACCGTGGGTAATGCTTGTGGTACGATAGGTCTGCTTCATGCACTTGGGAACATAACTTCCGAAGTCAAGCTTGGTAGGCTTTTAAATCACAGCTTCAGTTTAAGTTTACAGTGTTCAACCATTAAATTTCATTCAGTTTGTGTTGCTCTTGTGGTTACCAGTTGAGGGGTCATTTTTTGACAAGTTCTTTAAATCTACTGCCAGCATGGATCCGTTGCAGGTTATTTATTTCTAGCTACTCGGAACTTTTCTCTTTCTCATTTCATAAATGCAAACAAATGACATTAATGGCAAGTTAAATATAATGCTCACTTGACATTTTCTAACTTCTGTATTTTGCAGCGGGCTGTCTTTCTCGAGAATGACCGGGACATGGAAGTTGCTCATTCAGTAGCAGCCACTGCCGGTGATACAGTGGTACTTTATTTATTAAATTTAAAGCAACAATAATTTGGGGGGGGTGTTATGATGTGATGTAGTAGCGAAACAGATAACTGATGTAGTAATAACGAGAGATTAATTTGGCATTCTTATCTTGAAAATCTTTTAGTTTGCTTGTTGTTATCATTATTCTTTGGATATAGGTTTTTTTATGATGGGTAGTCTTGGGAATTAGATTTATTATCTTGAAAGTCTTAGTTGTTTTTTATTACCATTATTCTTTCAATATGATAAGTATTTAAGCAGGGATTTTTATTTAACAGCTTTTTTAGGTTCTTCTGTGATGAGTAGTCGTGGGAATTAAATCCTGCCTTCCTACTTGGATTTTCCTTCATTTAAGTTCTATGAATTACGCACAGGGATTTATCTTTATGAGCCAAAAGGGGGCTAAGAAGTTTCTTTTCATAGCAATGGGCATTATATGCCAGTATTTGATGCAATTGCTTAAAGAGTAATAATCCTATTTTTAAGAGGGTTTATTTGGTCTAGTTGCTTATTGAGATAGAATTAGGCAATTGGGCTTCTATATGGTGTGAATAACATGGTCTTTTTCAAAGGGATTTTCTTAGCAGATATATGGAGGGTTTGGATGCTTTGCAACTTCTGATTCTTTTTCTTATGTTATTTTTCATTTCTCCATTATGTTCCCGTATCCTCCAAATTTCTTTGTAATTTTCTTCTCTTCATCTTAATGACTTTCTTGTGGGCAAGTGCCGGTGCAACAGTAAGGCTTCTTCCTTATGATGTGGAGGTTACATGTTCAAATCTTGGAAACTATCCTTTAACTTGTGGGGTAAAGGCTACATACATTTGTGCTCCCCACGAGTGTAATGCAGTGGGCCATATTTTTTTCATCCTGACGAATTTCTTCATTGATAGAAAAAAAAGTGAAAATTATATAGGTCAAAGGGAAGCATTTTTATTGTATATGTGAAGAAATGCCTAAATCATTTTTCCATGCAATTTTTTATGAAGTGCTTAATACTAATAATAGTACTTGCGTTGGATGATTTTGCAATTTTTTCTGAGGTTTTAGGAGATATAACTATCAGAATGCTGTCATACCGTGAGGCAAAACCTGAATAGTATTGTAAATATAGATAACACCCTCTCCCCTCTTCTACAACGAAATTGTTTTTTTCAAAGTGTTTCCTTTCTTGTCTTAAAACCTTTTTGCTTATAATGCAGGCATCAGATAATGTGGACACTCATTTCATCTGCTTTGCTTGTGTGGATGGTAATTTCTCTATATAAATAATCAATTAATGGTTTTTGTCTGTGTTGTTCACAAAAAGAGCAAAACGATATACCAAGATGTGATTGTATCAACAACACCACTGTAGCAGGCAAACTAAATGTCTGAATCATAAGCCAGCTATATTAAAAGGCTATAACTAAACTATCTAGGTCCTATTCCTGTCTAGTTGAATTTGTTGTTCTCCTTTTGCAGTTGCAAAAAATTCATCTGATTAATTTCTCTCCAATTGTATGATACGCAGGTCAACTGTATGAGCTTGATGGAAGAAAGTCAGGACCAATTTCTCATGGTGCATCCTCACCAAGTACTTTGTTGAGGGTAAATTTCTTTCATTGTTAGGGCTACAGTTTTATTGATGCTTAAAAACATGTATTTAGCGAAAGGAACTGATTTAGTTTGCAAATTCTAGTAATTGTGTTGTCACTTTAAATTTTAAATGATGGATGAAGAAGCAAACAAAAATGTGTAGGTAAGTGACTCTGTCATTGGAGCAACCACCTCTTAGGAGAAAATTTACTGATAGCTAGTAATTTAAATTTGAGTTTGTAAAGTTAGTTAACAAAGAGGCTTTAGGAAGAAATCCTATTTGCTATTCTGAGAATACAGAATTTACATGAAATAGGCTAAAGCGACCCTAATTATAGACAGGAGATTACTTTTAAAGTAGCTAACATCAATCTGGATACAATTAAGAAATTACAATAAACACAGAACATTTATAGCTACTGGCATTAAGTGCCACCTCCTATGATGACCAAGATCCTCTGCAACATTTCCCCTCAACCTGGTGAATAGAGATTAATCATTTCTAGCTTACCAAATAAGAATTCAAACCCAGATGTTGACAGGCTTTGGTAAGTCCTCATTCATCATGGTGTCATGTTGGAATATAGAAGATATTGATAGTTTGATACCCCATATAAACAATTTCATATTTGATATGATTGCTATCAATTTCGACATGCTTGTTTGATCATGCTGGACAGGCTTGTGAACCATGCTGCTTGTTGCTGATTCACTGTTACTAAATAGCTTTATTAGACCTTTTCTAGAGAATTTTAGGTCTTGTAGAGCCTCTCAATCCAAATTAATTGTCATAAATATTGTATGATTGCCACGATCCATCCTTCTCCTTGCCACAATGGAGATTGTATTTTGCTTTTCCATGTAACAAGGTTTCCCCATACCTTTGTGCTTGTGCTATAGCCTATTTCCAGTTGTTGACTTACTAACATCAGATGATCTAGCCCAATTAAAATTTGCAAAGCCTTCTATAATTCCTTTGCCTGGAGTTCCGATGAGTTATTTCAATATACAGTTGGCTGCCTCTAGAAGCCTTTCAGTTGGACACTGCACAAACTGACTCTATGCTGTAGACAATATTGAGCCTTGTTAGTGTCTAATATATCAAGTTCCCTACAACCTTCAGCTCTATCCCCAGTCCACTAGACCTTCATCCTTGGGTTTTTGCTACTAATTGCTCTCTACTCTAGATGAGTAATGGCTGGTCACTTTTTTGTAGTCCCTTTTTCGACAAGTCATTCTTGAGTATAGCAAGCAGCTGATATAGGAGTGCTAGGATCTAGTGGTTCATTAGAATTTATTGACTAGAGCTGCGGTAAGACTGCTTCTCCGTAATATTTATCTGGAACATTAAGGAATGGGATACCTCCAAAAGGTGTCCATTCTTGCTTTCTGTAACCACATTTTGTTGAAGGGTGTAGATGCGAGAGCTTTGGTGAAGAAGGATTTTTTAGCTCCCCCACCATGCCAAAAATGGTCTTGTGACAATGGTCATTTTGTAGTAGCACCCACCACCGACTTTCATTCTCTATTTTTTTATTTGACTTGTTTTGAGTACTAACTACTAACTAGTAAGTACAAAACTTGGAGAAGTTGTATTTGGTCTAGCAGGGAAGAGTTAACATAACCCATTTTCTTCTCTCTTGTAACATCCACAAAATGGAAGGAACCAAAAGTAGAAAGAATTGAGATGATTTTGTAGGTTGGTTGGTAGGGGAGAAAAATGAAAGACAAAAAATGTGTGTAAAATGACAAATACTCTAAATAAAAAATGAGATGTCTAGTGATATAAATAAGGGTATTAGTTCCGTTTACATTTCAAGCTCTCATTCTTCATTTTTCTGTCAAAATGGGAAAGAACCACTTTTTAATTTGGAGCCCATATAAAATTTGTGACATCACTAAACAGAAAATACTCCTAAAAATCCTTCCTTGTATCCTTCCTTCCCTTTTTCTGTTAAATCAATTAGATTCATAGGGAAAAGTTTTTGTTCCTAAAAACCTTCTTTGATTTTGTCCATGTCCCTATTTAGGTCCTGCTAGAAATTGAACATATGCTCCTTTTCCATAATTCGGAAAGCCAGATTTTATTGTTAGTGTGATGTCATTTGATTTTATAGAATAAACTCATCAACTGTTGGTGACTATAGCGTACACATTCCATCAATCATAGTTTGTTGACAACTAGGATGGTATAAAAATAAGCACTGGTTAAGGAAGAAAGACAAGTATGATACAAAACAAGCAAATGATGATAACTTAAGTAACGTAATGAGGAGAAAGAGTGAATTAAGTGGAACCATTTTTAAAATGGAAATGGGAGATCAATCTTAAAAGGCAGATAGGTGAAGAAGTTGCTTACTTGAACTTATCATTATTGGGTGGTGATAAAAAAGCAATAGACTGGCCAAATGATTAGGGTGGGCAAAATAGATGAAGTGATGAACCAAACTGAACTGTTACAGAATTGAATGAAATTGTAAAGGCAATTTGGCCGAACTAAACTAAACTGCATAATAGCACATGCGAACTGAATTGAACCATATGACAATTCAAACAAATGGAACTGCTTTGAATTGATTGAACTGTTTGAACTATCGGCGGTGGACATCTTTTTTTTTTTTGGCATGTTTTTCACTCTTTTTCAATTTTATAAGTTACGGTTTAATTCAATTTAAGCAGCTCAGTTTAGGGGCATTCTGGTTTGTAAGGCCTATATTAAAAAACTCAATTTAATTATTTTTAAAAAATAGTTCAGGTTTCTTAATGCAGTTTGGTACTAGTTCTTTTTTTTTTAACAACCCTGGTGATGATAATACCATAGAAGGCGTGGAGAAGGTGGATCATCTAAAAACGGGCATCTTGAGAAAGTTAACAAAGATAGAAGGAAGTGTGATATGATTCTACTTATGCTAGCTTGAAAACAGTTTAAGAATTTGATTTGTTTATCTTTTAGGATTTAAGAATGAAGATGACACTCGAGGATGCTCATCACTAGACACAAATTTAATCCAGTAAAATTATATAAGTGTGAAAGTTTGCATCCAAGAGAAAACCATGAACATAAACATAGAACAATATATGCACAAACTATGGAGCTGGAATGAACAAGTTCAATTCGGCATTAAAAAGAAAGTAAAGAAAATAATGGAAAAGAAAAACTTATGAACTGATGGAGGTTCTCACACCTACTTGGAGAAGATCCAAGATAAATGATGATGGTGTCGTCACTTGATCTAAAGATGCAAGATAAGACTCAAGCAAGAAGATACATTTCTCTCTTTTTAAGAACTCCTGAGACTCTCAATTCATTCAATATTCAAAAGCTCTTTACAAAGAGAAGTGATGGTTATTTATAGCATTTTTTATTCCAGAATTATAAACTAAATGTAACTCAAATGTGCCTTTTTCTAAATCTAATATCCTAATGTGTTGGCCGAAAATTTACAAAAGGAGGGAAAATTTAAATTTCAAAATTCAACATCTAAATGTAGATTAATGGCTAAGATGAGGTCCATGTTTGAGTCACAATTGCCATGTCTACTCTTCTCCTTGAATTATCTTTCCTTCTTGGCCGAGAATTTGGTGGGCGACAATTGGGGTTGGTGGTTGACTTCAAAATGTTCCCTACCTTTTTGTCTTCCAATGCTTACAGACCCTAGCCTTAGTGGGCTTAATAGAGTCAAATACAAAAATTAATATTTGCACCTATTGTACAAATGAAAGAAATTACAATGAAAGTATATTCTTTTCTATAAACAAGCATTATTTATTTAAAAATGATTATGATCTTTCTCATTAATACACTCATCAAAGTGGTAAGGTAGTAAAGAGAAACTCAGGCAGATGATGTGAAAGCTAATAGAGGAGCACACTCAGACTTGATAACTCCATACTGATAAAGGGTTGAGGAGTAACATTTATAACCCATTCAAGACCAATTATAACCAAGGAATACGCACGTGAGAGTGATACAAGAGTTTATGAAGCTCTGGATCAAGATTATGTATAAAATATGTAAAGCAAAAAAACTTAAAGGGGACTGGTTGAAGTGACAAGTAAGAGTAAAATAGAGGTATTTCTTGTGTATAGCAGAGTAAAGCATCTTGTTGATAAGATACAAGTAGTAGGAATAACACAACCTACAAAACGGTCAGCAACCCCAGGTTGGTGTTGTAGTATTTGTTCTCTTAACTATGCAAGTTCCTTGCGTTGATACCATTTTATGAGAAGAGAGAAACAAGATATATGATGGAATCCTTGTGTTTGAAATACGCAGCCAAGATTATTTTGTGTGCGATTAATTAAAATAAGGATGTATTATTATCCTAAGTCCCAGTTGCATAATAATGTAAACAATTAGTTGTAATCATCCTTTTTACGTTATTTTTATTAGTGTGCATGTGGGCTATGCACAACTACTACTAGATCTCGATCAACTGGCTGCCTAGGGATAGAGTTACATGACCACAATAAGTTGGCAATTTGTTTAATAGAAAATCCGGTGTATCATGCCATGACAAAGCACATAGAGCTCCACTATGATTTATTAAAGAAAAGTTGCTGTGGTTGTGGGGTAAGAGGCCAATTTTCAAATATGTTGTAGAAAGAGTTGGTGGTTCAGTGGCTTCAGAATTTGAAAACTGAGAAGACAACTATGTGTGACAAGGTCCAAACTGAGGCAGAATAACCAAGGGGGTAAGAATGTCAATGCAACAGCTGCCAGCCTGCCGGTGGGATACATTTTATCTCGACCATTGTCATGTATCAGTTGGGAAAGAATTATCTTATAGAGGATTTTTTTGGTGCAGTTAGAGCCCAAACTAGTAGCTTGTGAATGTTGTTTCTGGCACCTATTTATAGTGGCATACACTATATGAATATAAGATTTGGCTGTTTTCTATTTGTGTGCAAAGAGGGTTTGGGAGACCGGAGTGGCACCCATTATAAGCATCCTAGGTGTATCATTTTTCTTATTGTATTTTATTTTCTATTACTAAATTTCGTTTCAAGTTAATTACTTCCCCATCACGTCAAATTCAACAAAAACTCACGTCTACTTTTTGGCCACATAGTTCTCCACCTTCATCAGCTTGAATATGCCTTTTTCTTTGTGCCCCATATAGTCAAATTTTGGAGGGTTGTACTGAAACCCGTCACCATGGCATTTTCAACCCTTGGCGATCCTAGTTATTTATCATGTCTGAAGCTACTGGCGTTATTATCTCTCATCTTGCATATTTCTTTCTCTACTACACTATTTTTAATTACTAATATGTATATCTATTTTTAATTACTACTTTTAATTAACGACAGGATGCAGCTAAAGTGATCCAGAGCATGATCCAGAAAAATCCAGATTCCCTCAACTTCAATGTCATTGCAATATCAAAGAAATCCGGGGATGGACATTAAGGTAGTCAATTTGGGCTTTTTATGGTGAAGCAGTTCTTGAAGTTTGTCTGCTGTATAATCTCCAGGCATGTGCAGCTTTATTCACTTTGCCTGTATTTTCATTCGGTGACCTATCAACCTGAGCATCTTTCGTTTCAAATAGATGCTGTGCGAGTGAATTTGATCTAAGAGAACAAACTTTGACCTAAAAGTTGTGTTTACTGGTGTTTTTATTTTTCAGTTTTTATTTTATTTTATTTTTAGATGCAACAGTTCAAATGAGCATAATGGCAGAGATAAATGTTGCGACCAAATTTTAGAGTGATTCTTCCTGCACCCCATGCTTTTTTCCTGCACCTTCATATTTTTTAAAATACCAAAATTTTTTTATATCTCAGATTATACGGATACAATTTTTTTTTAGATTGTATAAATTGGAATAGAAATTTTTTTATATTTTGAACTGTATAATTTATATTCCGATCATATAATTTGGAATACAAAGTTTTTTTATTTTAAATTATACAATAAATATAATTTTTATATTCTGGATTTTAAAATCTATGATATAATTTTTTTATATTCTGAATTGAGAGATGAGGAGACTTAGAATTTATTTATTTATTTATATTGAGAGTATAATGATCATTTCGGTCTATGGAGGTGCAGAAAGAATCATTTCGGCTTCTTCCAACATCTTCATAATTTCAAAATTATCAAAATATTTTTTTAAAATTTATATTTTGGATTATATAATCCAGAATATAATAAAAGGTGCGGAGAAGAATGCTGAAAAGATGAAGAAAATGAAAAGGCTTTATAGAGGTCCAGGAAAAAACTACGGAGGTGCAGGAACAAATTGTTGTTCTGGAAAAATAAAAATGGATAGATCAACATGCATCATTTAAGAGGCTTTTGTTTTTAAGTACATCTATAATTACTTTTTGCACCTCCTCATTACATATGAACCTCCTCATTACTTATGAATGAATAAAAAAGTTTCCTTATTACACATTTTTGAGACATTCTAGAAGATGTATATTTTATAACGAGATACTGAATAGTGAAATATTTTTTTAAATTTTAATTTTTTTGGGAAATGGTTTCTAAAATATATTAAAAGGTTTATGGATTACCATTTTCCAAAAAAAAAAAAAAAAGAATCTAATGCGGCTTACCGATAATTAAAATTCAAATTGTGGGTAATGTGTTCTTAGTTTCTCACTATATATTCCTTCACTTAAATAAAAAATTATCATTTTCTTAAAACTATTGCCTAAAAATATAAATTTAAGAGAAATAATATGTAGCACCTTTTGATTTGATATGATAGCTTCAAATAAAGGTGATAAAATAGGCTAAACTTATTTTATTATTGACTTAAAAATTGGACCAAAATAAAATTAACAAGATTAAACTTTTTATAATAAAATTATTTTTTATTATACTAAAAAAGAAATATTTCAATACTGTCAATTAATTACTTTAAAATTATACTCACATTAATTTTTATTTTAATATTATATATGTATAATGCAAAAGTAAAAAAATATAAACACTTGGCCTCTGACAAGAATGGTGTGGATAAACTAAGGGTTTGAATATATATCATGTAGCGGGTTGGTGCCCCACCTCATCAAATCTAATTGCTTTTTACTATTCTTTACTCCAAATCTATTTATTTTCTCTAATAAATCTACGTTTAAGGATTTAAATATATTTGTAAGAATCAAGTTATTTTAAAATAATTATTTTCTATTTTATTTTTTTATGTAAATTAGTTATTAATTTTTTATATATGATTGATTATTAAATTAAAAATAAAAACAACTATGTTTAAATGACTCTCTTAAGTAACATTATCTTTTGCTTCTACAAATATTTTTGAGAAGTCATTTTCAGATTTTATTGAAAGTAAGTTTGTGGGCCAGTTTGCATTCTTAAAAAATAACAAGTTAATTAAATGCGACCTTGTTTGGACCAATCTGTTCAAATCCAATCACAGTTATGAATGGTATTCAAAGAAATATACACCTTCCTAAAATTTATCAATATTCCAATAATTTTGAGATGTATAGCACAACAACGGCTATTTTTATATTAAATTAATTAAACTTGTGATTTCATACAACAACACCACAATTTTCTTGCACTCTTCTAGAGACTTATAAACAGAATTAGAAAGATCACAAACAATAATTCAAATAATCAATATGTTAAATCAAAAAAATTTTATAAATCTTGATTCAAACTTTCCTTGATTCATTCGAGTATAATGATACGTGTTATTTTTTCATTATTAAAATATTTTTTATATCAAGTATCACAACTCAAATGTGGGGTTTGATTAAGTTTAAACAAACTTATCAACTAATTAAATAAAAAATTGATTGAATTGGAACAGGTTTTTATATTCTTTTTATTAAATCCAGTCCACTTAATCTGATGTTGATCAAGTTGGATCAGAGATTTTGATATTTTTTTTTTAGTAAATTATAATTTCAATTTTTTTTTTCATTTTTTAAAAAATAGACTATACTATTTAATATTTAAATAATTGAATAATTTAATATTTTAAAAATATGTAATTATTTAACATAATAACAAAGTAAATCGAGTCATAATTATATTGTTAATAATAATAATAATAACAATATTTAATAATTTTGATTGGATTAGATTTATTCTTAGGTTCCGCCATCTAATCCGTAGGAGATTGGTTTATCATATCTAATAAACATCCTCTAATCACGCATTAAACCGGGTATTCTTCTTTACTCAATGCTACCATAAACCCAAATGTTTTGCTGAGAAAATGTGGTTATAGTGTGTGTTTGGTTACAAGGTGAAACCACCAAAACCTATGTTGAACTTCAACGTGAAAGAAACGCTTGCTTATGATACTAACTAGGAGTGTGTGTACATGTTTTGTTGTGCTGTGTTGAAATTATTGAAAAGCTTGTTTTTTCCTTAGTCAACATTCTCTCATATGACTTTTTATAAAAGAAAATGTTTCCTTGCTTTAAAAATGGTTGAAAACTCATAGCAGAAAAGTGAAGGTCAAAGTTTGAAAGTCTAAGGTTGAGGATAAGATGCGACAACTGTGTAAGGTTTTGCATACTCTGTCGTAGGACAACACGTGCGGTGCCTTTTGCTGTTGACGCAAACCTTCTTCATCTTTGAAAACCTCCACACTTCTTATTGTAAAATTATCACAGTTTTCAAAGACAAAAATATTCTTTATTTTAAAACAATGCAATGTGAAGACACTGTACCTCATTGATGCCATCATATTCAAATCATGAATCATTATACTTTGACACTTCCTTCTTTTTTTAGATTTACATTACAACTCTTGCTAATAAGTTTTCATAATACTTAGTTACAAACATACCCTTTATTATGCTTTTTTATTATTAAAATAGTCAAATCAAGAGTTTTACACAACTCTTTGGATGTCAAAGAATCATTTTTGTCAAACTATATTGTGATTTGAAAAGTATGTTTTACCATGTCTTAGTCCTGCTTACACGTTTCATTTTCACGTGTCTCAGTGAGTGTTATGATTTTAGCGAAGCAAGTTTGTGTTGGCTACTTTTTCCTTTATGCATAAACAAATGTGTGATAACGTTACTGAGACCTGAGAATTCATCTTTGAATTGAATTCCGAAACAGCCTCAATTATTTGTTTTAAATTAATATTTCTGACGCCAATGAACGTTGAACGAAAGGGAGAGTTGTTTTACTTTCATGTACCTAATAAGGTTTTCAGGAAAGTGAAGATAGCATATGCAGCGGGTAAGTGGAAAATAAATAAAATAATTTGAACGGTGTCTGATCTCTCAAAAGATAAAATATTAGGTTAAATAATGGGCATTGGTTGTTGGCTATGTACAGAATTTATATAACGAAAGCTTTTCGTAAGAGAATCGACGTGAAAGTATGTAACATTTTCAGACGATATGGATATAGGACTATCTTGATTGATAAAAATAATTTCTATAATAATTGTAATGATTTAATTTTTGTTTGGTAATTTGATAGACAGAGGATTAATTTGATGATATAAAGTGAAATGACTTAAGGATGAACAAATGTGATCAGTAGCACCACTATTAATAATTTAAGACCTTGAACTTTTATGATTCTGCTGATTATTATTAGAATCTGCTTTATCATTTTTAAACTTGAACTGAGGTAGAAAATCATGCCTTCTATAACATGTATCAATTGCATGTCCTATCATTCTACAATGACTGCAGACTTTGAAAGTATATTGTCTTCATTAACTTCTTCTGCTAATATCATTCATTACTTTTAACTGAGCACCCAAATTTTTTCTCCCTTGTTGTGTATTGAGAGAACAAATTATATATTGCTGAGAATCATGATAAGGTGAACTAAAATCTTATGAGCGATCAATAATTTTGGCCATGATAAATGTAGCAACCAGAGCTCTCAAATTAGAACTCTGATACCAGAATATGAAAATAAAGATATGAACAAAAAAGGGACAAAGGATATCAGAATGAAAATATTCTCTCTGTTTTTCTATTTCGATCAAAAATAGAATACTGAATATATAGAACTAATGTACGTCATTCTAGATATAGCTAAATAAAATAAATAAATAAAAATATTATAATTTGATAATGTCATAAAAATAAATAAATAGAATTGATGCTAATTTAATTATGTCATAAATATCATAAAGACAAAATCACCTAATATTATTTTTATTCTACAAGTTTTGTAGGTTGAAAAAATATTTCTTATAACATCATAATTTTTTCACATGAGGCGAATTCCCATGAATATATAATGCAAACAAATTCTCAAGCAGTTACGTGATATAACTTAAGCGAGCAATGTTAACTGAGCTACAAGAAATTGGAGGATAGAGTTTTTCATGCAAACTAAGTGAGTATAAGATCATAGAGAATTGTTTCTCTTTACGACTACTTAAGTAATAAAATTATATGCGTTTTGACACGACCTTTTGGTGACAGTACATGTGCTTATAATATATGTGTAACTTTATTTCCTTCTTCATAGATAATTGAACTTACATAATTGTGTATTATTGTATAATCCAAATTACCTAACTTTTTATTTTAGTAAAAATAAAAACAAATGAAATCAACGTATAGTTATTTTAGCATGATCATGTATTTTTGTCTTATTTTTATATACTTAATTAAATTTTAAATATCTCTAAATTGATTAAAAAAAATTAGTGTTTAAAATATTTTTATTTTCATCTAAGTATCAAGTTGTTTAATTTTTGTTATTAGCAGGATAAAGTGACTATTCTTTTATCTTCTTATCTCCAACTAATAATCAACTCAGTTTTTCTTTTCAATCTCCAATATTCCAATACACTAGTTAACTAATTCTTTCCTTTTAACAAGTTGGAGAAAATTAAAGAGAAAAGACGTAAGTTTTTCAATAAGTTAGAGAAAAAAAAAAGTAAAAATAATGACCACATAATATTGTTGAAAATAAAATCAAATGACAGTATAAAAAAAATAAAAAAGTATATTAAGCATTCAATAAAATATTTTTTTTAATAAAAAATCAATTAAATATAATAATATTTATAAAAGTATTAAAACTTAATTAAACATATTTAATGTATACGTATTATATCGTTGTGTAGTATTTGTTTTATATAAAACTATCAACTTTACAATCACCTTATTACATGTAATATTTGATATAACTTTAAATTCTAATAATGCTTTCGAATAAATAATAGTGATTCCAAATATAAAGATTATAGTCTCTATAATTATTCGAAACAAATTCTTTTAATTATTATATGGGTTAATTGTTAAAATTGCTAAGTTAATCATAACACTTGACTTGTTAATAGAATTTAATAGGTTTTACTTTTTATATGACTGATATTGGGTTGAGTCACTCATAATTCTTGTAGATGTTCAGACTTGAATCTAATGCAGCTACAAAACGACTTTTCTCCGTTCAACAATTTTTTTATCAAATTTATGAAAACTTAATTAATCAGTGAGAGGCTATTAATTCTTAAAACTGTTAGAAGCTTCTCTATTTCTAGAAAGGATTGAATAAATGTGAATCGTTATCCATTCTCAACTATAATTTAAGTCTTATTTTCTCTTTAGAACACAATAGATAATTTGTCTGTAATATATAGAATTTGTTCCTCTCGTGTCCATACCTCTAAAGATGCACACCGTGTTTCATATTAAATACAATTAAATTAAAATTTCTATTTTGTGAAACTAATAATTTGTATTGGAACTCAAACCATTTTCTGAATTAATTGAAGGCTTTCGAATATTTATTAAAAGGTAAAAAGTGAGTTTAAATTTGATTCATCTTTACAAAATTGACTCCTAAGGTGATGTCTTATATACTGTAATTTTTAATATTTAATTGAGGTCTTCTTATTTCAAAATCAAAATATGTATATATCTTATGTAAGATAAGATATTTATAAGTGATCTAATGATGACGTGGTAAGTTTAACAAATCTCATTATAATAAATTCTAATATAAGCATAAACTATCAAATAAAATCAGCTTATAAGATGATATTTACTCTTATTTAGGCAAATTTCTCAAAGTGGTGTAATTTTTATTGAAATAGACGAAGTTATACTTGTATCGGCGAGCAGAAAAAGAAAAAAGCACTTTGAGATGTCAAAAAAGAGCTGGAACAAGAGGATTTCCCAGGAGGTCACCCATCCTCGTACTACTTTAGCCCAAACACGCTTAACTGTGGAGTTCTGATGGGATCCGGTGCATTAGTGCTGGTATGATCGCACCTGCACCGGATCCCATCAGAACTCTGCAACTAAGCGTGCTTGGGCCAGAGTAGTACTAGGATGGGTGACCTCCTGGGAAGTCCTCGTGTTCCAGCTCTTTTTTGGCATCTCTTTTTCAATGCTTTTTTCTTTTTCCGCTCGCTGACACAAGTATAACTTCGTCTAAAAAACTCGCTCCTCGGTTCCCCAAAATGGTGTATTTATGGTGTATTTTTTTATTTATTTTCGGACATGGATAAATAGTGCATAGGAGATACTATATCATTGTGAAGGAACAGTGTCCTTATTACACGATTTAATTTAACATTGAATGAAATCATGAAAAGAGAACACAATTTTAGTTTACTAGATGAAATTTTTGTAACTAAGATTTCAATAAATGAGTTAATTAAAATACTGAGAATACTGCACCATTTTAGAATAGTTAATATTCTCTACCTATTCCTTTTTTTTTTTGGCACCTGGTGGTGTGTTGCTACTTTGCAACTAAAATAAATGAACAGTTACAAAGTCATTTTATTTATTGATAAATATGTAATGGTTGAAATTAATTCTAATTAAGTAATTGAATAATTGTGAAGTTAATTTAAATAGAATAGTGGTTATATATTGTGAAGAAAAATTACCTAAATATAATTTAAAAACTAACAATAAATTTATTTAAAAAATTATATAATATTTTCAAATTTTTCTTTCTAAATTTATTGCTAAATTTCAATTTTATTTTAA
>Ga0099825_1000385_pt1 | contig 44935 bp, 18 predicted proteins | sample SiratroredBW_FD_76838 | JGI IMG/M metagenome (GOLD analysis project Ga0099825, IMG submission 76838) | Root nodule microbial communities of legume samples collected from California, USA - Siratro red BW | ecosystem: Host-associated > Plants > Roots > Nodule | place: USA: California | collected...
ATAAAATATATAATATAAAATAATTAAATTAATATAATATATATAAAAATAATATATAAAAATATATATATATATATATATATATATATATATATATATATATATATATATATATATATATATATATATATATATATAGGCTGTAATATTTCTTCCAATGTTTTAATAATTTTGTTAATTAAAAAAAATGTAGAGGAAGAGAAAGAGATAAATAAAGGGACAGTGTGATTTTTAATCCATTGAAAATATGCTGAGAATAAAAATATCCATTGAAATATGCTTACGAAGATTGAGCATCCTCGTCATCAATTTGTCAAATTTCTTTATAGTGAATGGACTATTCACCAAGTCTAAACATTTCCTTGCAATTCTATTAATTTGAATGTATCTCTTATCCTTGGATAAAACAAAACATTACTGTCGAAGAACTATAAGATATGCTCATGAAAAGGAATAATCCATATGGTTGGTTTTATCCGCATAGCCCTATTGTCTATGTCAATTAGTAATTCTGAACATTCAGGAAACTCGAAATTATGTGAAACGTCACTGTAAGTAGGGTTTACATTAATCAATAAATGGGTGGGATATAGCTGAAGTTGCAAGCTTATGCTTTTATATTGATGTAAGTATGCATGCTTCATCAAATATATCGATCAATCTATCGATAACTTCAACCATGTCTTTCTCATAGATTATATTACTATTTTCAGATGGAATATCATGAAAATGTGAAGCTTACCTCATGTATCATATTCTAGTTTGTGTCTCTTTTTACTTTTATTTTTATTTTTTTTCTTTCAATTACGTACATTTTAAGTGTGAAGAAAACTTTTCGACATGGGATTATGACTTCTTCAAGAAGTTATACAAAAATTATTAAAAAAAAAATCCAATGATAATAATTTTTTTAAAATTGAAATTAACTTGTACAAAAGTTAAAAAAGACACTTTTAAGACATTGTAAAAAGGGTTTGTACAAATTTATTTACACATTTATGTATAAGTTAATTTTAATTTACTAAAAAATATATTTTTTAAATGATTGTATAAGTTAGTTTATTTTATTTAAAATTTTATTTTATTCTATTTTTTTAGAAATGTTTGTATGGAGAAACTTATTCAAATAAAATAATACCATATAGTTGGGAGATTATTAATTAAGATTAAGATAGAACAAAAGTTTATTAATCTTAAAGCAGTGGTCTTAAAGAAAAGATAAAATGCCTAAAATAAATTATTGAAAATGAAATCATAAAAGCAGAAAGAGAAGTTCCAAAACATAAAGAATAATGAGATATATTGTGCCTCAATGTAAATGATTAAAATGAGATTGTTGAAAATATTGTAAACATATTTATTTATAAATATCTTCGTATCTTCCTATATAATTATATAATTAGATATTTATAAGTTCAAATATTTAGATATCTAGGCAATTGAACAAATGGAATATCGTACTAGAAAATTTCATAAAGAAGAACAAGATATGTTTGGGAGGCTGAGTTACTAAAATAAGTTACTAGAAAAATTCTTAACAGAAATAGGTAGGATAAAAGAATATGAAGAGAAGAGATTGATGGTCAATTTTGTTAGTCTATATATTTTGTGCTGCAAAATACTGTAGGGAGGGATAATGACAGTGTTTTCAAAAAAACTCTAAAGCTTAAATATTATTCTTGGTCATAATTCTTGGTTAGAGAGTTCTTTTATATAAAATTCACATATAAATTTGGTTAAAAGTGAGGTAGGGTTGAGAAATAAAATACGTGAATTATTTAGGAAGAATATGAGATGCCACCAATCTAGCCTTTGATTGCAAATAGCTCAAAAAAACTATGAAATAAGTATGGTTGGGTATGTGTATCCTTTGATTGCAAATAACTAAAAAAAATTATGAAATAAGTATAGTTGGGTATGTGTAAGCTCAGTGCATCATAATCAATTCATATTTTCATATAAGGGGTTTAACTAATAAATAGAACATTGTTTGGAAAGGCAAGTATGTTACAATTATCTAGAAAATTTGGAATCATAAGAATAAGATTATTTTCAATCAAGGAAAGGTTGATAATGGGGAAATATGATGTTTAGCACAAATGAACATATGGTTATAGCTGAAATGTAAAAAATTTGGAGTATTATTCTCTTACTCTGATTGGTATCAGTTGTTGTTAAAATGTCTAAAAACACTACATTAACACAAAATTATTTATATTGTTATACTATAATTGTATGTAGGTTATAGGCCCTCCTTGATTTTTATTTTATATTAATGACTACATACATAGTAATACTTAACAACATGGATATACCTCTTGGGACGTCACCTATTATTCATGGTGTGAAGACAATCCTGACCTTTTTACAGCTGATTTGAGAAAATATTAGGAGACCAAATAGGAAAAGTAACAAACAATCAATAGATAGTGTTCAAAATACATGAAGTACTAGGAGACGGTTTCACAAATTAAGCAGGTCACCTTCAAGTAATATTGGGAGCGTCCAAATTTATTAGTTTTGTTATTTAATAAATAATATTTTAATGAATTGATACTACTTTATCTATTTTGGTTAGAATATGGAATAGTCCATAATGTTTGGATAGTATTGTTTTATTTTATGGGTTGCTAATACAATAAGAGAGAGTTGACAAATAGACTCTTTGTACATTTTGTTTGTCATTAAAATTTAATAGGTATAATCGGGTTGAGACACTCCTTTATACCTCTTATTTAATATATTATTTTATTGAAAAAAATATAAATAATAATATTTATTAATTTTAAATTTTAATTGTTCACAAATTTGCAATAATCTTTCATATTATTAATATTTTGAAGTTCAATGTATATAATTGATGAAATTATAATAATCTTTATTTTTTTAAATCTTCAATATCTAAGTATCATGAAGAGAGATTATTTCAATAAATCAATATAATGTAAGAGTAAACAATAATAATATAATAGTATAATTTGTTAAAATAATTAAAAAAACTTATATCATTTTCAGGGTTTACATCTAGATTATAAATTTAAGTTTTTTATCTTATAAGACTCCCCAGTGGAGTTTACTGTTATGACAAATAAATTTTAAAACCATGAGTTATCGAAATAAAAAGGAAATGTTTTTTTTACACTAAAAGCAACACTATGGTATAATATTCTATAACATTAAATATAAAACAATCATTCACAAATAACAAATAATAAAAAAATAAAATAAAATATTTTTATTTGAAGTGTAAATAACATAGCATTAAATCATAAGATGAGGTCTTATAACACTCTTGCATTAATAGAAAAATAAATATAAAGATTTAAAAAAATGTGATATAATAGAATTGGCAAAAAGAAAATATTTTGATAAGTTTAGTGTAAATATTTTTGTGTCAAACAGATGGAGTGTGTGAAAAGATATCTTGAACTCTGTTATTATATATTTTTAATAATTTTCCAATAGATATGAGGATGTGTGTGTTTCTGTTTCAATGAAAATAAATGCATAGTGAATTATATCTTTAATAACAATGTTATTGCTGAAAAAGTATTTTAAGTAGACTATTAGTCCAATTTACCACAGAAACCAACATTATTATCCTTAAGATGAACTGATATTAAAATGAGAATTCTTTAAAATGCATTCTGAGAAATAAACTTTTGTCTTCCTTATTAATACATTTTTGCCAACGTTTATAATGAAAACTTGAGACATGTATGTTTGCCACAACTTTGTAAAATAGATAATAAATTATAGTGAAGTCAAAAAATTTATTTACCTATTTAACTTTGTCTTGTTTTTTTCAATAGTCACTAGGGTTATAAGCTTAAGTATCTCTATATATGCTCATTTATGTGCTGAGAAGATTATCACTATGTTGAACAAACCTTACATTTTTGTAGCCTTATCTATATAAGGGTTGAGATACCCTACTCATTTATGTGCTGAAAATAAATTCAACATTCCTTAAATCTATGTTTTGTAGTCTTATATATGTGTTGAGATACCCTATTATATATGGTCTCCTATAATATATAAATTAATGTGCTTATTTATAGTTAAAATAGGTAGAAAACTGTAATATTTATGTCTAATTCAAAGATTGGAATATTAAGGAGATCACAGGACACTCTTAGTTAATGTCAATATGCCATAAAAGCAAAATTTATATATGTAGCTATAGGTTAACTCGTCAGCAACCCTCCTTTTTGTCTTTACTAACTACTTTATCCAATTTATGTTTGGATCAAATGAGAAGCATAAAGTCGGCTATGATAACAGCAATTTCGAATAATTATTCTTACAAAAAAAATTGACATTAATTAATATTAAAATATACTGATTAATTGCTTTTATGTGAAGTGGATATGTGAGTTAGATTGAAAATGTATTTGTATAAAGGTTGAAATACCCTAAAGTGTCTTTATTTAATTCAATTTATTTTTTTTGTTGTTTAAAAGAAAGGAAGCTCAAAGAATACCATTGTGCAACATATATAAAGCAAGGAAATAAATTTCCATGGGTTCGTTTTTTTTTATAAAAATATTTTTCATTTATTTTAATTTTGAATTAGTTCACTTTATTTAGTTGTATTTTTAAAAAAAATAATGATGTGTTGATAACTAATATTGATTATATAACCCTTTAACAATTACTTAATGATTAATCAAAATATCAATAGATTGCTGATAAAAAAAAATCAAAATATCATTAGTTAAATTATATATCGTTATTATTATTTTATTAATATAAAAGAGTTTTCAATAGTTTGTATATGAAAAAGTTATCGAAATACCGTTTCTCTTTTTATCCTAATAACTTTAATTAATATTTGACATTTGGTTATATCATCCGTATACTTTTTTTTGACAATAAAAGTATTTTTAAACAAAAATTAAGAGATTAATAATTTAATGTATTATAATGGAAAAAAGTTTAATTGTATAAAAATCCATATAAATAGTTTATTAATGATAAAGATTAGCTAATAATTAACCTAATTCATTGTGCTTTGCATTTGTGAGGGTACGAGGAGGAGTTTAGAGCAAACCCTACAACTTATCAAATGCATATATGTTTTGTAAAAATTAATGTTAGAGCACACTAAATGCTCTAATTTTGATCTGTAATATTTTTATTTTCACTGATAAAAAGAGAAGAAAATAGTTTAAAATGTTCTAAAATGTTTTTAGAGAAGAAAACTGTTTGAAAAGTTTTGCAGTTATAGCATAGAACCACCTTTTTTTTTTTAATTTTAGACGTGGAAGAAACATTTCCAATGGAAACTGTTAAAAGAATCGTCCCTGCCTAAAAGAAAATGTCATATTGACATCTAATTAGCCTCCATCATCACAAGTTTCATAGAAGGAAATTAACTATTTATAATCCGTATGATACTTATATTTGACAGAAAGTCAAGTACTCCATGAGCAAAGTATCCTTTTAATACCGGTGTAAATTTTTCTAGAAATGAAAATAAATGTTATTTATTTAAATAAATTTTAGCAACAAAAGATAATAATTTAAGATTTAGAAAGAGTGAAAGTCAAAGAAAATTATTTCATATGAATGAAAACAAAAATTTGCATATTTAATGACCCAAACAATAATTTCCTATTGTAGATTGATGTAAAAATTCAAAATCAAAAACTCAAAAGAAAAATATAGTTAACTCTTCAACTACTATTAAATAAAAACTATATTAATAAAATTAATCCCAACATAAAATTTTATTTATCTAATAGTGAATTATATCTTTTTTATAACACATTATCTTAATTGAAAAGTGAAAACTAAGAGTAAAACAAATGAAGAGTGTTAGTAATGTAGTATTTCCTATAACCTATATCAATTCAAATATAAGAAAAATGTTACGAACGTAAACAAATCATAACTAAGTTAATCTTTATATTTAGGCAACGTTCATCAAATACTGATTCTATTTTCAATGCTTCATTTTTTTTCATGATAACAAATTCCAATTGGTGGTAATTTAGAAAAAAAAAAGTTTTTAGTCTTGAAATTATATAAATAATTTCTTTTAAGAGTTAACATTTATTGAAAACTACAAATAATAAATAAAACCATAAAACTTATAATTTTCAACTAATTTTAACAAATAATAAAGAATATATTGTAAGCCTGTTAGTGAGAAATTAGTGGTTATTTAAAATATAACCACAATACCAAGAAGCTAGTGGCATTTGCCTAGTAGTTGTCTTCTTATAGACATTATATATATATAAGGCCAAAGAAAACCAGCTTCCAATATTAGTATTATCATGGCAGCAATACTTTTCTAATTCTTTCTCAGCTCTTTCTACTCCTCCAATCGTGGAGAGCAGTTCAATTTCTTTGCTTAGAGTTCATAAAAAAACCAAGCCACATAAGCTCCTTGGAGTGTATCAAGAGATAAAAGAAAGAGCAGAGAAAAGATTCTATTAACTTTTACAGTCTTTATGTTGAAAAATGTCAAATATTTCAGGTGATGAAGGAAGTTTCTCCTCAGCAAACACTGTGGAAGAAGCTCATCAAGAAAGCGAGCAGCAGAAACCTCAAAACAGGCATGGCTCAAGTTCTGGTGCTTGCAACAGCAATAGCTCAACTTATCAACAGCAGCAGCAACAGGGAGCCAACAAGAAGAAAAGAAACCTACCTGGAACCCCAGGCAAATATTCAACCCTCAGCTTCAGTTTTTCAGTTGCAAATCAAATTTAAGTGATCCCAAATATTTGGATTTTAATCATGTTTGAATTAGTTTCAATATAGGAAAACTTGCTGATGCCAAACACGAAATTCTGCATTAATTATAACTGATGGCGTGATTAAGGAAACTAAAAACTAAACAAGTCCAAGTGCTTTTGACTAGTTCAATTTTGCTTAATTTGAAGTGGTCATGGTGCATGCTAGCTGTAGTCTACTGGTCAAACTCTAGTTACTAGGTAGTCCTTCCAAATACGTTGAATTATGGTTGAACAGAAGGTTTGGTGTGCATTATTAGTGAGAATTTTAAATGTGTGAAAAACTATTGAACTTGATATATTTATTCTTCGTTTCAATACTACTGCAACCTAGTTAAGCAACATGAAAATTTCCTTATTCGAATTAATTTTCATTCTTCTTTGATTTGGTCAGTTTTTCACAGTTTTAGAAGTTGGATTAATCCAAAAGATTATACCTAAGGTTGCACCATGAGTAGGCTAAAAGCACTCATTACGGAATTTGAAAAACATAAAACAAAATGTGCACATGTTTAGTAACCAACACAATAAATTAACAGTACTAACATGTAAGATCTTTATGAATATTACTGTGGAAATTATAGACGGATTTTATGAAACAGATCCGAATGCTGAAGTTATTGCTTTATCACCAACCACATTAATGGCAACAAATAGATTCGTTTGTGAGATCTGCAACAAAGGTTTTCAGAGGGACCAAAACCTTCAGCTGCACCGCAGAGGTCACAATCTTCCATGGAAACTGAGGCAAAGACCGAGCAATGAGGTGAAGAAACGGGTTTATGTGTGCCCTGAGCCCTCATGCGTCCACAACAACCCAGCTCGAGCATTAGGAGACCTCACTGGCATAAAAAAGCATTACAGCAGAAAACATGGTGAAAAGAAATGGAAATGTGACAAGTGCTCTAAAAGATATGCAGTCCAATCTGATTGGAAGGCCCACCAGAAAACCTGTGGCACCAGGGAATACAAATGTGATTGTGGGACCATATTTGCCAGGTACACACTAATATTATCATAAAATTATTTTAATTGCAAACGTTTGCGTGATTTTTGGGGTTAAAGAGGCAATCACATTCATATAGGGTTCATATTTTAGAGGGTTAGATATTGATAATATGCTAATTTATTTCGCCCACAATATTATATATCAGCGGCATGCTGACATTGGTTGTTGTATATAAAAAGGAAGAAGTGTTGTCACGTCCCGTATATTTTCATTTGATTATGCTTCGTGGTAGTTTGTGCTCATAAATAAAACACATGCTGGATTTGACAGATAACATTTACTCTCCATTACTATTCATTTGGTGTGGTCCATTCTTTTCTTCTATGTCTCATCACTTCTTTGCTCATGCACTATTTCCAATGGTGCAACAACCATGAAGTTATTTATTAAGTTATTTAGGGGGGTCTTTATGTCAAGTAAGATTCAAAAATTTAACTTTAATATCGAGTTTTTGTTCTAATGATCTTTTGAACACTGTAACAATTCTTGTATCAATCTATCAGGTCAATCGTACAAACTAGACCTGATTATATAAACTACGTAAACTGATTGGTAAGTTTGAGAACTCTTTACACGACTCAAATAAGATAAAATTGAACTTTGAGTAATATGTCAAAACACAACACTGTTTTGTGATTACCAAATACAAATGGTAACATTTAGTTGATGTGGTTCTACCCTTCCACATGTTAAATTAAGATGGAGCCACAGTTGCGAGTTCATGCAAGAGTTGTTAAATTTAAGATCGTAACAACACAGAAAAAATGATCCTATCTAAATGGTAAGATTCTGTCTTTTTAGTGTTAGTTGGCATTTTAAAGTAACTAATCCGTACATGTCTCCATTGAATACATTATTCTGAATCTTGCAGAAGAGACAGCTTTATCACACACAGGGCCTTTTGTGACGCATTAACCGAAGAAAACAATCGAGTAAACCCTTCATTAACGACTGGCACAGGCACTACACCAAGCTTGCAAAATGAATTGCAGGACCTCATGGCCACAATGCCTCCAAGCACTAGTCCGAACAATGCAGTACCCGAATTCAACAACAACTACGACCCTTGTAAGAGCCCACTGAAAACCCTATCCCAAGAACATCTTGTCCCAATGCCATTCAAGTCCATGAGCATGAGGGGTTGCATGTCCTCTACCATTTCAGGTACACTCTTTGGTGGTCCAAAAAGTATGTCACTTCCCTCATCTTCCACGCTTCAACTCAGCTCCAACAACTCACATACCTCCAATTACTTCCAAGACAGCAGAAACGCTGCTGCATCAGCTCACATGTCTGCCACAGCTTTATTGCAGAAAGCAGCCCAAATGGGTGCCGCAGCAAGCAATAATAGCATTAACTCTCCCACCATGATGCAGAAAAGCTTTGTTAGTGGCATGACTGGTCTTGAACCCAACCATAATCCTTCTTCCTATGACCCCTTCCATCATCCACACCCTAATGATCAATCTCACATGGCTGGGATTAGTGGTGCTGGAGCCTTCACCAACCAGTTTTTTCACAAGGGGCAACAAGAAATGCCAGTAATACTTGATTCCAACACTAATGACATGGGAATTTTCGGTGCAATGTTCATGGGAAGTGACCACAACATGAAGAACGTGGAGCAAGAGATTGGTGCTAGTGGTTCAAGTTTGATTCATGGAAGAGATGTATCAGAAGGAAATCCAATGGGGGCTTCAAGGGTCCATGATTTCTTGGGCGTTGGGGGTGCAACTTCAAGGGCAGGAAGTTTGCATGAACCACAGAAACAACAACAGCAAAGTTTGGAGTTAGAGGCATTAACCCAGCAGAGGTTACAAATGATTAATCACTCTCATCACCACCTTCCACATGGGGATTCTGCTATGGAGAAGTCCATTTGGGACATTTGAGTACAAACATGCTGTCTGGTTTAATTTAGTCCTATGGAAGAGAATGTTTCCTTAAATGAGTTCTTGAAAGTTTGTAACATTATCTGATAACACTTCCTCAGCCAATAATTCTCAATAATTAGCCTATCTTTGAATCAATTGTGAGTTCAAAATCTGACCAAAAGAAAAAACGGATAAGTTCAAACTGGTGATTTTTCAATGCGAGGAAATCGAACCAAGCTGAACCAGGGAAGGTACCTGTTGTAAAGGATGGGTCTGAATTTCAATAAATATATAAGCATTGCAATTTACACGAAATACCTATATTTTTTAAACCTAAAACCATATTTTAAAAATATTGAACATTATTTTAAATATTTAAACTTAAAATAACAATCACCAATTTCATGTATAATAAGATTCTTCGTAAATTTATTTTGAAAAGTATATATATGTACATACATATATATATGTACATTTTGCTAGATCATCATATATTTTTAAGAAGATTCTTCTTAATTATATCTAAAAAAAAATTGAATAAATTATATTCCTCATTAATTTATATTTTAAAACTAGATAACCATTAAAGAATTTTTTTTTTCAAGATAGATAAGCATTGAAGAATAATTTTTTTCAAGTTGAAAAATTGAAAAAAGTATTATATATAAAGTCTATAAATTTAAAAAAGAAAATTATGCTAATTATTCAATACGTAAATCGTGTTCCTAAAATTTTCCTAAAACATGAATATTTTTTTTATGTGCACTCGCTACCAAAAGCATGATGAAAGAATAAAAAATGATAATGAAAATGTAAAAACAATTATGATTGAAAATCAAAATATTTATTCACAAATTTTATTTGTCAACTAGATATACCATGTTTATAAATTTCATTAATAAATGTTAATTAAATTTTTATTTCCCAAATAAAGAGGGTAATATAATAAATTTGATTACACACTTTTTATATACTTTTTAAAATAATGGTAACAGTAACATTATAAAAGAAAAACTAGTGAAAAATAAATAGTATTATAATATTTATATAAAAACAACAAAAAGTACAATTATTTTTGAAATAAAACATTAAAAACATATTATTTTATTAAAAATAAATAAAAATTAAATAATATTATATAAACTTCTAAATAAAAATAACTAATTATAATTAATGTATATATTAATTTATATTAATATATAGATAAATAATATATGCATGTATACATAAATATTCATGTAAAAATTTATCGAATTTTTATTTTGTGTGCTTTTGAGGTATATTTGATTATTTTTGTCATTCCAAAAAATATCTTCCGAAAACTTGTTCTTTCTTTTTTTCAGTAAAAAGCAAAAAAAAAAAAAAAGGCTTAAATGGTGAGTTGATTGGTCAGTACAACTCTCATACTCAAGGTTGGTAGGGTGAAAGCTAGAAAATGGAACTGAGTGAAAGAGTTATTTGAAATAGAGAAAAATAAAATAAAGCTGATAAAAAAGTTTTAATAAAAGGAAATTGGAGGTGAAATAAGAAAGATGGATAGTGTAAATAGCAATACTGTTAAAGAAACTTAGAATGGGTCAACAGTACAGACTAGGAAGGCCATAAGTTGAAATAGGCCCAAAACTGTAACCCTAGTTTGATCAGTATTTATGTATATAAATGTACATAGCAATCGCATTGGTCTCCCTCTGTTCTTCGCAGAACATAATCTCTCTTCGTCTATTTGATTATCAATTTTTGCTCACTTCGTTTGCCTCTTTTCATTCGATCTTCTTCTATCTTATTCAATTTCTGGATCTCAATTATGTTTTAGTGTTTTTTTGAAGGCAATGATGGTAAGAACTACCTATTTTATGAGGGAATTGATAAATTTCCCTTGTGATTATAAAACTACCAATGGATCCTTCTGAGCCTTCTGTACTTCTTGTTTTTTTCGTTTTTTAAGATTTACTTGAGTTAGTTAACTACTGCTGATGAGAGAATTGAGTGTGATCGTGGGAGAAGAGAGTGAATAGAGCGCCATTGAAGTGATGATATCCTTTTCTGAATTTAATGGATGTGGATTTATTCAATCAGACTACAATTATCTGATCAATGGCTCTCCTTCCACTACAATTATAAAAGATAACCAATTTATCATATATAAATCACTTATTTAGATTAAATTTTCTTAATTTATGTGCATCGATGTTGGACTAAGATACCAATTGGACCATCTAATTTTCAAAAATATTAATTACTTAATTAATCCAAACCAAGTTAATGAATATAATATATTTTACATCAACTATCTACTAAACCTAGTTTTTAATAAATTTTAATTCAAAAATCACTCTCCTAATAAATCACTTAGAATATGCCATAAGACCGGCTGAATAAAGGCCATGAAACATGTTTTAGGGCTTTTTACTATATTTCAATTTTTAGAATACTAATAATAATAATAATACTGTTTTATAACATTATAGTTAATGTTAGTTCTTAGCAGTTAAAAAGTAAAACAATATCTTCCAATATAAGAACCAATATAAAAAAATTGCGATTTCATAAAACTAAAAAATAACATTAGAAGCTAAATTATGCATCAAAACTGACAATATCGTATAAGGAAAAAAACTATAAAATTATAATAATATACAGACTAAACATATTTAAACCTTAATTTATAATCAACTTGATCAAAAGATAGGGTTTGGTTTAATGTCAGACTATGCCATTACTGGCTTGTATAATGTGAAAAACACAATTCATATTTTTAGGCATTGGAAGACACATTTTTTTCTCATTATCCTCAAATTTCATAAAATGTATACAATTCTGTTTCATATCAATAATAAAACGTCAAAAGAAATTTATACACAAAATGTGATACTATTTTCGTATTTGCCTAACCCTATGCATAAACATCATAGAATGGATGAAATTGGTCGCTAGGAACCCAATAAATCAAATGCTAAACGTCGAAGCAGAGTGGATGCAAAAAATATCTAATGCTGATCAATACTGCAGGGGCAAATGTTTCAGGTTTTGATAAAACTTTGAACTTACAAGGTGCTAATAAAAACAAAATTCTGCCGTTAAAAAACTGTATAACTCCAAGAGGTTTTTTATTGAGCCACATTCAGTAATTTTGCCGGGCTACGAGGTCTCTTCACCTTTCCACCTCCTGAGAACTTCTCAAAGTCATTGGCTAGTATGGAATTGTATCAGACTAGGTAGGGGCGCAATATTGCAATAATCTATTTAACTTATAAATCATAGTAAAAAATAGGCTTGGAGCTACAAAAAATTTGGCTTTCCACCATCCATGGAGATGGCGCTAAGTATGATTGGTCGGTGGGAATGGTTGCCCCAAACGTAGCTGAATGCCAACATGAATTGTATTCGAGACAGCCTTCAAAATCTCTTTCTCTGCGTGCTGTGCCATTTCCATTGCATGCCTGTGGATAAATAGACATAAGTTGCCACAAGAGACTGACCCAATTCACAACCAAACTGACAAAAGGTTAGACAAGAGAAATTACCGAATTGAGATATCAGGTGGCATGGAAACCTCAATTTGAAGAACTATCTTGCTCTGAAACATGTGGCGTGTTATGCGCTCAACGGACATCTGAAACCGGCAAGAGACAATTAAAGATTAAATACACAAGTAACTCTAAACCCACCTTTAAAGTTCAACGGTACTTCCATAAAAAATGGAAGCGTCTTTCAGCCACCTTCAATAAATATTGAAACAGAAAAACTTGATATGACACTCATACTAGTAAGAGAATCGCAACCATCTAATTCCCCAAATTTCATGGCTAAGAGAACATGAATAATTGTAGAATAATACGCTTGCATCTAACCAATAAAAAGAATCCCAAAATAGAGGAAAGACCCACATAAAATTAAAACTAAAACCTATTTTGATCGTCTTCTGCTTTTCGCACATAAATGTTACCTGGGGGAATTTGGATGAGATGATGTCAGAAACAATTCCTTTAATGTTACTATCCTCAGCAGGAACAATACTGTGCAGGTCTGTTGGGCAGGGAGAAGCATGTGACATTGCAGGATCTACAAAAGAGAAATAAGAATAGGACAAATTTAGAGTTAAAAAATACAAAATAGAGGAACACATCCACTACCAAAAAAAAAAAGTTAAATAAAAAATTAGGCATAACTTTCTCATGCACAGATCTATGGTGGGTTAAATAAGATAGAATGAAAACGACCAATAGTGAAAGATTTAATCTTCATTATGACATTCATAACAGGCTAAAGCATTTTCTATCGATACAATGGTCACTATCAGTGCTGAACAGTTTGCATGAAAGTGCTGAAATAGAGACAACTGCATTGGTTCATAAGAACCCAAGACAACATACTGCATTTCAGCTTTGGACAACGGCTAAAACAAGGATGCATAGCAGAGATGGGCAAACCCTTGCCCTGATGGCAACTTAAAATCGGAGATAATATTTTAGTGACAGTAGAGGAGTAAGAAATCTGCTCACCTCGAGATTTATATACACTGCTAATAAATACAAGAACACACTTTGCAAGAGAAAAATAATTAATTCTACTTCTATTAAATGGAACAATTACCATCATAATTTCCAACAATAATAATCTCATACAGATATTACTTCGGTACCATCAGATTATTCCATTGCTTAGCTTCCATTCTTCTAAAACAGGGACTTGACACTGTTGCTCACTCTGTGCCCCCTATTCGGTCAAACTCCATTGCTCTGTTTTCAGTCTTTTACAGCGGAGGTTTGACAGAGTAAACTGCATCCTATCCGGACGTTTCATTGCTTACACTTTTGTTCAGACTTGACATAAAACTTACTTCTGTTCTGAACCTTTTGTCAATTCCTGGTATGTTTTTATTGGCAAATGTTAGTTGTTAATGTGTTAGTTGTTATTAGTGGGAAGACTCGAACCCACGACTTATGTCTCCCTCTCTTCTACTTGTACCACCTAGCCAACCTTATAGAACCATACATGAAATATATATTTCAAGTTATCTTTCGTTGTACATCTAAATTTATTCAATTCAATTTGCAATTTAAAATTCAAAAATTCCATTATAGGGGTTCACAGTGACTTTGGGTAACAACTATGTTCATTATTAAACAAAATTGTGAAAACAAATAACTATGGCTCTGCAATAGCCAAGTAAGAAATTTATGAAACTAAAAAACAGACCTATGTGTATAAAAATTTCAACCACAGTAGGGTGAGACTTGTGAATTTGATGACGAACATTTTCACCAATGTCATGTGCAGCACTGACACTAGAAAAAGGATCAACCTGCAAGGTAAACCCACAAATTAAACCCTGAAAACTGACACATGCAGTTCAATCATGAGTTCATAAGACAGTGCATGTGACACAAAGAATATAAAATACAGGAGAACTGACCTCAATATTTACATCAAGATACAGATATGAACCAGCTCGTCTACCTCTTAAACGATGGCACCCCTGCATACGAATTAAAAAAGAAAAATCAAAGAAATGAACAAAAAAAAATGTAATCTAAGCTGATATATTCATATACAGAACACCAAAACAGTTTAATGTACACCTGGTTAAAGTGCATACAAAAAATCAAAGTAGCACTTTATACATTTCTTCAAGTAAGATGACACCGGAAAATAAATCATGTGCAAGTTTACAGGTTGCAAAAATAACAGTTTAAAAAGAATATTTGAAAAAAAATAAAATAAACCTTGACACCATCAACTTGCAATATTGTTTGTTTAATAGGATCCAACTGCTGTGCCGGGATTGCAGCATCAACCAATTCCAAGACACTGATAATTGATCAAAAGCAGCAATAAAATTAGAGCTAGAAGTTTGGACATAACCAAAATTCCGTGTAGGTAATTGTAGTGAACTAGAAACTTTTTTCTATCCCCCTTATTAGGCATAATCAGTTTCCCAAGTCGTTACACATCTTGAGTCACTTTACACCCACTCGTATTCTATGTTATCTTAATAGTTTCCCAAATGGAAATTTCCATTAAGCACGGACAAAGAAAACTATATGCCTGAAATTATTAAATAAATGAATTGCGTTAGCCATTAAATTGGGTCCATTAGTATGTATAAAAGAAACAAAACATCAATTTTTATATGTCAAATGTAAATCATTAAAAGATCAATTCAACATGACAATCATCCATAAAACAAGTATGATTAACACATAAAATCCCTCTGGGAAAAACAAGTAGACTTGTTAAATTCAATTAGATGTCATATCCAACAAGATTAATCTAATCTAATTTATAGGTATCCAGCACAAGTCTCTGTCTAGCATGGGTTTGTTCAATATTTTGTTGTATCCTCGTATTTGGATCACACTTAGTTCCCTTAAGTTGTTCAACTTAGGTTCAAAAATGTGTTTGATATACATACATAGGATTAAGAAAAGACAGTTTCAATAACATATAAACAATCAGTTAAACCTGCATGCAAAGTGAAAGATAAATTGCAGAAGAGCGGATAAAGGTACCTTTGGTAACCACTTTCAACTCCAGCTTTCAAAATCATGCCTGAGACGAGAAGTCCAGCAAGGGGATCTAGAAACTTCACTCCAAGAATAGATCCTCCTAATATGGAGATGAAAATCGATAATAAGTGAATGTAAGTAAGACCAAAGGCATAAATGGATCAAGTGTTCAGAATCAACGCCTAGGAATGCAAAAGGAAATACTTATTTAGAGGTTTACGCTCAACTTTTAGTCCTCAAAGAAACATCCAATTATCATTACTCCCTTAGGCATTATTTTATTTAATCACTCAAACCCTTAATAATTTTGTCCATCCTTTCATTTAGTCTAATACTGCTAACAAAAATCTTGAAATTTGCATTTGATGATTTGATTAGTAGTCTATAATATTCAAGTATTATGATGCTGTTACAGGTTAGCATTTCATGTAAACCATGTTAGACTAAAATGGACGAAGGAAATAAATTATAAGGGATTAGACGTTTGAATTTACTTGAGAGATCAAATCATGAAATAACCTTAAAGAACTAATTGAATTATAAATCTTTTTGGATTAAATTTGGACTCTACTAAAAATATAAATACGAGGTCTTGGATGGTAAAATATAATGAAAAAACTGCTGGTTTTAATAGTTTAAGAATTATGATACTTTGACAATTTACATAAAAAAAGACTCAAATTCATTAGATTAAATAACCAAGAATGAATGATGAATTCTAGTCTGTAGACAGTTAACAAAGCACTTGTTAACCTTATGATGTTTTAATGTTAAACAAGACCACAGCATCTGATCAATTCAACTGCCCAAATGAGTTGTCTACATAAGACAACTTAAGTTCCTAATCAGACTTTAGAGCCACTAAAATGTGAGTGACCACTTCTAGTTGTGTCAATTTTGATAACAGCAGCAAAAACAGAAAATCCATTACTAGTGTACCAATAAAAATATATGAACAAAAGCAGCTCATGAATTTACAAGTCCAAACACAATAAAAATTGTTAAATTTAAAGTATACAACTGGAGTTCAATGACCATAACCACTTTTTATTTTTAAAAGATGCCCACAAAAAACTCATAATTTACATGTGATTATATGATTAATATCATACCATAAGACTAATAATAAACCCAACAAATAAACACAACTATCACTGCCTTGTAAGCAAGAAAACCTGATTGACAACATATATTGAACTAGAAGCCAGTATTATAGGACTTGCTTCTGAATAATAGTAACCTTTCAAAGAAACAAGTTTTAAGTTCTTTACCAACTCCGATGAGAGCAACTACAGATGAAATTGCATCTGCACGATGGTGCCATGCATTTGCTTTCATTAGTCCACTACCTTGCTTCTCACCAGCTTGTTTTGTTATCCAGTAAAGCCTACAGATTGGCAAAGCACATATAGGTACTCAAGTCTTGGTAATGCATATTTTCATTAAGCCATAGGGTGCATCAATAAAAAGAAAAAGAAACAGCTAGAGGAATTTAAGTTACAAGGTTCTGATGTCATAATCCCAATCAAAAGTTAAGAAATTCAATTTAGACCTTTTTCAGGAGAGGAAAAGTCAAGGAACTAAGACCATGAACACACTCTATGGAAGTACAATGCTTGAGCTAACATAACTACTGCGATAACTTAATTAATTTTTCCAGGGATTCATTCAACTGAAAGTTATTCTCTAAAGGTTTCCTACTCAATGATTATACTTTTGTATCAGCCCCCATTGACTTGAGATTGCATCAAACTTTATCGATTTTCATCTTACACTCGTGGTTGAAAAGTATCAGATACCATCCAATGAAGGATTAGTCAAAGACAGTATATTTAAAATAGTGACATAGGACACAGGTGGCTAGAATAGGTATCAGTAATAATGGGACCTCCTCAGCCTTGTACAAGTTAATATTAAGTTATAGTAATACCCTTCTTTAACGCCTATCGACACAATAGTCATATTCAAAGCAAGGATGGGATGATCCATGTCAATTCCATGATGATGTCCACCATGCTCGTGGCTATGCCCATGTCCATGTGCTAGTGCCTCGCTAACCATTTCAGGACCAGGTGAGAACAATCCCTGCGTAAGTAATGACTTCTAAGTATTGAATGGATGACAACATATCCACTTTCAATAAATAGTCTAACAAAATGCTAAATCAAAGTTTCTTTATATCACGTATTTCATGGGAATAAATGAGGTTACAAATAGATCAAAGTTTGAATTTCAATACCATCAAAACGTCTACAGCATGCCAAGCAATGCCACCTCCAGTAGCTAAAAGCATACAAGAGATTCCAAGAGCTCCTATAGTCTCAAATTTACCATGTCCTGAGATAAGAAACCAGAGAAATATAATCATAAATGACACAGAAACCTTTCAGTGAAGAACAGATGAATGGCGAGCACTAGTCTAACGAGTAACCACAACAAATAACAGAACAAAAGAACATTATGCAATTATTATTAGTATTGCTACAATTATATGTAACTGAGGAGATAAGCAAACCAATTATATTCAAACAACTCATTTAGAATATCAAATATAAACACGATGCATAAGAGACAAATGGAGTAGCGTGTAGATACAAATCAAGCGACCATATGGATGTTCTTTATCTCTAGGCGCCTTGGCAACCTTGAAAGAAACCAAAGCTATGCCACTAAGAACCTGCGACACCAACAATGACGAGGATGAACGTCGTTCCGAGACAAGTTACACTAACGGAGTGTATGTGAGTGTGAGAGTTAGCACTTACCACATCGGATACGGAATGAGCAGCATCGGCGATAATGGCGGTGCTCCCGTAAAGATACCCGGTGACGGCTTTTCCGGTGGCTAAACAGATGTCGGCGGCGAGACCCAATCGGAAAATATTCTCTCCCTCCTTGTGGCGGCGATCGTGTTCATCATGGTGGGAATGACCCAAATGCCATCTCTTTGGGATTTTGAAAGCGGGATTTTCAGTTAGACAGGATTGTAACGGATGGCAATTAAGCGATTCCAAGAAGGGAGGGGGGGAATTCGAAGAGGAAAGGCGTGTGATGCATGTTCGGTATATGGGATTCAGATTTCTCAATCTAAACCCCATGCTTTTTTTCTTCAAATTCCAAGATAAAACTAGGGTTTCCTTAACTTCTGATGCTTTTTTGCCTTCAATTAGATGATAGTTGATGCAGCGACGACGCCGAATCCTTTCAGCGGCAATTACTTCAACTTCACAATCACGTCGATCTAACGCAAGTATGGGAGATGTGACACGTGTCAACAGGAAAAGAAGAAGGAGTAACTGCTCTGCCACATGCTGAACCAATCGGGCACTCTATATAACATGTAACATGATTCAAGGACAAGGATAACCATCAATTCTACATCTGTCCCTACGGATCTGCCCGCCCTAAATTTGAATGGAAAATATAGTTGGTGGGTCTCCAATTAAAATTTAAAATTATTTAATTTAACTAAAAATATGAACTTAATTATTAATTTTGAATTTAATTTATTTAATTTTAATTTAATTGAAATTAAATCTCATATTTAAATAATAATATAAATGATGTAGTAAAAGAGATTATTAATTTTTAACTAAATTTATAATTTATTTCAAATTTTAATTACATTAATTTTAAATGATTGGTGTCACATTTCATTAACTTTTAATTAAAATTAAGTTTGGAGTCGATCCATTCGAAAATAAGATAAAAAGTTAGTGTAAATTTATAATCTAATTTGACAATGTGAAAATCTTACCTATTTTATAGTGAAATTTGTATCATAAATAATATATATAATTTTATAGTTAAATATGCTCCCTCCCCTTCTCATAATTCTAAAATAAAAGAGTAAAATAATAATTTCGTTTTTAACGGCGGCGCAAGAAGACACGGTCTTTTCATATTTGTAGCACCTATCTCTTAGGATTGGACTTCAGGTATTTTGGTTGAAAAGTTCTTCCTACGTCTTAATAAAAAAAATTTCATAAATGTGCTTGTATGACAAATAGATGACATTTCTATCCGGTTGTCATTTGAAAAAAATTGACAATCGGATGACATCCCATCTGGTTGTCATTTTTTTTTAAATGACAACCGGATAGAGGTGTCATCCGGTTGTTAATTTTTTTTCAAATGAGAACCGGATGGCACCCCCATCCGGTTGTCATTTGAAAAAAAATTAACAATCGGATGGCACCTCCATCCGATTGTCATTTGAACAAAAATGACAACCGGATGGAGCTGTCATCCGGTTGTCAATTTGGGGTTTAGGCATTGTCGACGACGAACAGAAGAATTTTCTGATTTGATATATGACAACCGGATGAGTTCCATCCAGTTCTCATTTTGATTTGGAAATGAGAATCGGATGACAGCCGGATGAGTATGCCATCCGGTTGTCATTTCCAAATAAAATGAATTTTTTTTAAATGACAACCGGATGGGGGTGTCATCCGATTGTCATTTTATTTTGAAATGACAACCGGAAGAGAGTGTCATCCGGTTGTCATTTTATTTTGAAATGACAACCGGATGACATATTCATCCGGTTATCATTTTTTTTGAAATGTAAACCGGATAGGAGTGTCATCCGGTTCTTATTTTTTTGCTAGTATGAACTGGATAGGGTCAGTTATAAAATTAAAATTTTATATTAGGGTGCAGGAAGAAGATATTAGGGTGCAGGAAGAATTTGTCATTTTGGTTTGGGCTTCGTACTCTTGATTGACGCCTTCTTCCTGCACTGACAAAAATACCTTTGGTGAAATGACATAAAAGGGCTTCACAAAAACAAAAGGAAGAAGGGAGTGGAGAGTTGTGGGTGTGATTCTGCTTCACCATTTTCTCCTTCATTTCCATTTTCTTGCAAGCTTTTCTGTGATTCTGCTGCCAGGAAGTTGTGTACCCTTCATCCGATGACCGCTCGGGATTTCGCACGCTTTTGTCGCCGGCCGACGAACCACCGTTCTGAATTAATGAATTTTCATCTGAAAAAGCTCCATCTAACCCGCTACCCTGTTCGCCCTCTGTTGACTGCACTGATGACTCGTCATCGGAGTTTTGATTTCTCCAAGAGAACTTACATCTCAGGTTTGTTGTGAAGTCGCTTTCTTCTTCAACTATTACCTGACAGATAAACGCTTACCATCTGTGTTGAGTTTTCGTGTTACGAATACATCTGTAACATTTCCCCGACTTTGAAATATTCTTCTCATTTCAGATTCCCCGAAGTTAATCGGAAAATGTGAAAAGAAGAAAGCTTCTTCCTTCATTCTGAACCTTATTCGAAAACACTATAGGGTAGGTAGTCTCGAGATGAGCATTCAGATGACCTTGTTGTTTTCAGCATGATTATTTGCGTTGATCAAGTTCAACAACATTACATTATGGTTTTGTATGAAGGTTTCTTGTTTGATGTTTCTGATTGTGCCATTTTTTCGGTTTAAGATTCTCAATCTAGACGGCTCATATCAATGGTGAATAATAAAAGTTCAAAAGTATTCATGTAATCTGTGCATGGTTTTTTTCGAGGTATTCATGTTTTTTTATCCAGTTTCAAACTGTTTAAGTTTTTTTTTTTCTTATTGAACTAACTATTCGAAAAGCTTATACCTGTTTTTATAGAAAAAAAAAGAAAAAGAAAAAGAAAAAGGCTATTCCAAAAGCTTAAGCCATTAAATGAAGAAGACACATGAATGATTTTGTTTATTTCTAGTATGACCTCTTAGGCAAGGGCCCTTTGAGCTTGAAATGTGGAGAATGCACAGACCCACTTGCCTTCTTCTGAAATTCAACTTTTTTTTGCTAAGGATCAAACGCTAGATCACTGACCCTAAAAGATTAAGCTATTCGATAAGGAGACATGAATGATTTTAAATCATATTTCTAACAATTTCATTTACAGGAACTGCCACTGAATTGATCCACCAAGCAAAACGAGAACAGCTAGCTCCAACTGTCTATTCTGTTCATAATATGTTTGAAGTTAACTCTGAACTGAAGCAATTAGTGAAACAGGGACAACTTCGTAAAGCTAGGGATATGTTTGAGAAAATGGATCACAGAGATGAGATTTCGTGGACTACATTAATAGCTGGTTATGTCAATGCCTCAGATTCATATGAAGCGTTGTTCCTGTTCTCAAATATGTGGGTCCAGCCTGGACTTCAAAGAGACCAATTCATGATTAGTGTTGCACTCAAGGCATGTGCACTTGGTGTCAACATTTGCCTTGGAGAATTACTACATGGATTTTCAGTGAAATCTGGTTTGATAAACTCGGTGTTTGTCAGCAGTGCCCTGATAGATATGTACATGAAAGTAGGAAAAATAGAACAAGGTTGCAGAGTCTTTGAAAAAATGGTGGCTAAAAATGTAGTATCATGGACTGCGATTATTGCAGGGCTCGTGCATGCTGGTTACAATATGGAGGGACTGTTGTACTTTTCTGAAATGTGGAGATCAAAAGTGGGCTATGATTCACATACATTTTCTATTGCCCTAAAAGCTTCTGCTGATTCGAGTTTGTTACATCATGGGAAAGCTATACATACACAAACAATAAAACAAGGATTTGATGAGAGCTCATTTGTGATTAATACTCTGGCAACCATGTATAATAAATGTGGAAAACCAGATTATGTCGTGCGATTGTTTGAAAAAATGAGGATGCCAGATGTAGTTTCATGGACAAATCTTATTACAACTTATGTGCAGATGGGTGAAGAGGAACATGCAGTGCAAGTATTTAAAAGAATGAGAAAATCAGATGTCCCTCCTAATAAATTCACTTTTGCAGCCATAATTTCTGCCTGTGCAAATCTTGGTATTGCTAAATGGGGGGAACAAATACATGGCCATGTATTCCGTCTTGGTTTGGTTGATGCTTTGTCAGTGGCAAATTCCATCGTCACTCTTTATGCAAAATGTGGGCTGTTGACTTCAGCTGCATTAGTGTTTCGTGGTATAAATAGAAAAGATATTATATCTTGGAGCACTATAATTACTGTTTATTCTCAAGGAGGCTATGCAAAAGAAGCTTTTGACTATCTATCGTGGATGAGAAGGGAAGGGCCAAAACCAAATGAATTCGCTATTTCTAGCATACTGAGTGTTTGTGGAAGCATGGCTCTTCTTGAGCAAGGGAAACAGGTGCATGCACATGTACTGTGCAGTGGCATAGATCATGAAGCAATGGTTCATAGTGCTCTTATTAGTATGTATTCAAAATGTGGAAGTGTACAAGAAGCGTCAAAAGTCTTTGACGGTTTGGAAATGAATGACATTATATCATGGACAGCCATGATTAATGGATATGCTGAACATGGTTATAGCCTAGAGGCCATTGACTTGTTTGAGAAGATTTCAAGTGTTGGTTTAATTCCAGACTATGTGACATTCATTGGGGTTCTGACAGCATGTAGCCATGCTGGAATGGTTGATCTTGGTGTCTTCTATTTTTTGAAAATGATTAACGAGTACCAGATCAGTCCTTCAAAAGAACACTATGGTTGCATCATTGATCTTCTCTGCAGGGCAGGGCAATTGAATGAAGCTGAGCACATGATACGAAATATGCCATTCCGTATTGATGATGTTGTGTGGTCTACCTTACTCAGAGCATGTAGAGAGCATGGAGATGTTGACCGTGGAAGATGGACAGCTGAACAGTTGCTTCAATTGGACCCAAATTCAGCTGGAACTCATATTACTATGGCTAACATATATGCTGCCAAGGGGAGATGGAAGGAAGTTGCAGATATAAGAAAGTTAATGAAGTCGAAGGGAGTAATAAAGGAACGAGGATGGTCTTGGATTAATGTCAAGGATCAATTAAATGCATTTGTTGCTGGGGATCAGGCTCATCCACAAAGTGAACATATCACAACCATTCTGGAATTATTGAGGGCAAATATAGGAGATGCTAGGCTGAAAATAAGATCTCTTCATGAAGATGTGGACGATTAGCAGTTGGCTACATTCAGCCTCATTGTGGGAATGCTCAAAAATAGTTTTTTTGTTACTTTCCATATTTCTTAGATTTCAAATGATTATTGGGAATTGGCTTCTCAGTTCTCATCATTTGAAAACATCTAGCTCAATACGGGTTCTCCAAAAACAGTTAGACATTATTCAGAAGATCACAAGTTCTTTTTGAAAAAGCAAATTAATGGAAAAAGGTCGTTTTTACGGAAAAAACAGTATTTGCTGCAGATGAGTCCAGCCTGAGAGAACTTATTGGATCTGAAATTGAGGCCAGGGTTACTATTCTCAATGCTTGCTGAAATTAATGACTGTGTTCGGGCATTGCAAGAAGGAAGAATTTCACTTTCTACAACCTCAATGGTGGACTTAACATTGGGTATGTACCAGTTCGAAGTGAGCCATTTTTAAAATGAAAATAATACTTTAACAACCGTACAGTAAATACTTCCATTTGACAACTGTGACATGGCAGAAGGATTGCTTACGTGGTGAAGTTGCAGATAATTGATATTTTAAAATTTGTTTCCTTACGAGGTGGAGATGAAACTTTGAAATCTGTGAAAGGGACTTGTGCTAAGTTGACTAGGCTAGTTGAGAAATGTCACAAGCAGGCACAATTTTTTTCCCTGTTCTTATCTCTGAGCTTTTGTGTACTTAGCAATTGGCATTGTCTGTTAATGAGTACTTGGGGTTTCTCTTCCAGTTGAAAGCTTATGGTGAAGAAGAAGAAGACATTCCACCTGGGAAGTAAAAGTTTTTGGAGATAAGGTTATTATACTAAGACAAATTTTGTTAGTCATTCTCTGTACATGTCTTGCTGCTTTTATCTCTTCATTGTTTGAATGCTTGAGGTTTTATCTTTTTATTTTGTGTATTGCAGAAAGCTTTTCCCCCTTGGGAGTTTCCTGATCTTAGATTCTGTAACCTTTTATACTCCTTTGTGAACAACAAGCTAAATTCTGTGGTGGAATTGACTGTGGACAAAGGTTGATGCATTGTCGTGTTTGCTAAGGCAATGATGTTTCTGTTTTTTGTTATTTTATAATGTCAAGGAACCATCTGTTTTTCTGTTTCCAAATATTTATACATGAAACAGCGAAAACAACTTTTTTGTTTTCTCTGCTTTCTATTCAAATATTTGAAAACAAAGTATGTAATTAATAATTTGGAAGTTTTCAAAAATATATAAATGTGTTAAATAATGGCGAAGTTGGGTTTCATTAAGAGAGAGTATAACAGAAATTTTCCACGTTCAAAAATTAGGGCTGGCATGAATAATATAAGGATTGTCAATAACCAGTTTTGTCCTCGTTCTCAAGTTCTTTGTACGGTTTATCATCGTTGAAATTAATGCCCAAGCGTATGCACTGTAAGTAAACAAATTGATGTGCATTTTTATACTTATTCTCTACATCTTGCCCATTGCCTTTGTAATCTTAATTGCTGGCTTTCTCTAATTCTTGTTGTCTTGGATGTAGAGTCTCAAAGGATTTGAATTGCATCCAGACTATTGAATGCATTTCAGAAGCTACCTCTCGTGCAAGCAACTTACGAGTGCCGTTGCTTATCAAACACTGCTTTCTTGTTTTGATGGAGTATGCTACTTGCCTTCCCCTTATTTAGTTTATGTATGCTTTGTGGATATAAAAAGTTTAGTGAGGTCCTGGTCATTTTCTTCAAAATTTTGGCTACTAGAGTGTTGTGAATACAATCTTCCGCCATCTGAAATGATAGAATCATGCTATGTAGCTCGTCTTGGGATTGTGAATATTGTTGTCAAAGAACTGTATAGCTCAGGTGATTGCATTTTCTTTTCTATCCTCTAATTTCTTAGCAAGAGATATAATGTGGATATTGTTTGGGTCTGTTCTTATTTTTTTGGGGGGGGAGGGGTTAATCCGAGACATCGTGTCCATTTTTTGGAAGGGTGCTATAATAAGATTCTAATGGTATTTTATTTTATTTTTTTGGATTATTGAGTTTATTCAAAACCTCTATTATCCTTTAAGCGAAAAAACTCATCCTGCAGATATTAGAGAGGCTGTTGATTGATGGTATTGATAACTGGGCACCACGACTTCCACCGAAGACAGTTATGGTTGATTTTTCCTCACCTAGCGTAGCAAAGGAAATGAATGTTGGCCACTTGAGATCTACCATTATTGGGGACACATTAGCCCTGATGCTTGAATTTTCACGTGTGGAAACTCTTATCCGAAGGAATCATCTTATGTGACTTGTGTTGTTGACATACACTGTAAAAAAACTAGGTTCCGTTGGATAACCGTGGCATTCAGTAACACAATTGCAACTTCAATTTAATGAAATTATATTTGTTAGCATTACTAGGCTTGACTCTTAAGTATGCTTAGGAGTATGTTTTTTGTAGGTTGCTTTTGTAGCTGTTTTCATGAGCATGAACACATTACATCCTTCTTAATTGAACGAAGGTATGATACAAGTTTTGTACCACTTCTCTGCTTTACACTAACCCAAAGCAGTTAGTGTCCTAGATCACTTCTCTCTATCCGTATCTCTCTCTCCCTAGATAAAATAAGTTAGATATTGAACCATTTTAATTAGTCCTTACATTAGGAATGTACTTGACTTTTTTAATAGGGATATTTGTGTGGCATATTACATGAATGCACTTTTTCCCAGATTACTAATAGTTTTAGTCTCTTTATCCATCTTTTATTTTATTTATATTTTATTGAAAAAGTGATTTCAATACGTTTCTGTCTAATAATAAAGAATGTAGCAGTAAGTGTTTTTTTATAATGCTATTGAACTCTCAAATATCGCACTTATAAAGAACAAAAACCAACTAATTCATCATCCAATCCGTTAACAAATAAGTTGTTTTGAGATATTTGTTAAGTATTTAATGGATGATGTGCACAATGATATTATAAAGAAAATGTAGGATTAGAATTCTTAAATTACTTAATTTGTGAAACTGATACTTAACTAATCAAAATTGTGCAAGAGATAAAAGTAATACGTATAGAGATATGGGTGTGGCGAATAAAAGAAAATTCTTTTTAAGAAAACATGTGAAGAAGACTGGAAAGTGGGATGGGGTGTTCGTAGTAAGTTTCTTTTATTTTGTTGAAATTTGAGGTATAAGCATGTGAATGTGATAAACTGTGAGTGATGGTTCTGTGTATTGTAAAGGTATATTTTCTTTTGCAGAATGAACAACATTTCAAATTTTCTTAGTCTAAGTTGTATTTTTTTTACAGGATTTATTAGCCGAGTTTTCAAATGAATCCAATGATTATATATATTTTTTCTGCCTGCTTCAATACAGGTTTCCACTTTACATATGCAGAAAAGATTGAGCAAGCTTGATGCACTTTTAGAGTATTTTAATCAATCCATGTTCCTCTCTGTAACTGGAATTTTCTAATGGGGATGATATCTTAACCCTCCCTTCCCCACCCTCCAATTTACACTCACTTTTATATGAATAGTTTTATTCTATCCACCCAAATAAGACCATAATGCGTTGAACACTAGACAGCCAATCTGATCAAGTTTATATTTAAATGAACTCATAACCCTTGACAACTAAAAGGTAGAAATAGATGATTCGAAAGTAGATCATGTAAATTTTGTATATCAAATCCCAAAATTTTAGAACATTAGTTTTATTCTAATATATGTTATACCGAACAGGCAAGTAAAAAAGTTGTTTGTGGAGCATTATAAACCTGAGGGGAAGAAGGAAGCATGTAGAGACTACTATCTGGACTTTGAGAAAATGTAGACACTTCTTTCTCATGAGATCCTTTGCACTGTTTGAAGCCTTGAAGCATATTCTTTAGCAGTTAATATGTTTTAGGAGTATTCATTTTGAGATAAATGTTAACATTTTATTTAAGTTCCACATTAAATTCATGTCGGCTGTTTAACAAAGACACCAAAAATAAGGATAATTTTGTTGATTTTTTATTTCATGATATTTTCTATAACAATGTCTTTTATAGTTAACCATTCACTACACATTTACACCTAAATCTCTATTTAGGTTGTTTTTTATTGGTTTTCTTTTACTTATTTTGAATTTTAAATTATACATTTTTTAAATTTCTTTTCGAATAGTAAATGTTTTGTGGTTTTTAATGTAAGCAGCAAAGGTTTTGTCATTTCGTGCTAATGGTCTGGATAGTCTTTTCGAACCGGAAATGTTTTCTCATTTCGAAAGTGTTCAAAACGTTTCAATGATGAAAATAATAAAGTGATAACAAAAATATTGTTATAAAATTGGGATTAAATTTATTAGTCCATCAAGATTTAGTAGGTAAATAAAACCAGGTTGATATTTACATTGAAAAAAAAATAATAGAGAATTTATTTATGAAATTGTATTTTTTTATAGATTTGTGTTGTTATCAATAAATCTTATTTTGAATATTATTTATTTTATCATGATAAGGTTTTGGACTTTAAAATCACCTTAAGGTTGAACTTCATAGATTTGTATATTAGTAGTATGTTATATAAAGATTTAAATTTTGTTAGATTTTTCAATTCATGTTAGATGTATATGATTTTATTATTATTTTTAATATAAATCAAGTTAATGAATAACTTAACGGTTTGGTTATTGATCTAATATTTTGATTGCGCCGATGATTAAATAGGTTTTCTTAATATTGTTGATATATATAATAATATTAACTATAACAATGGTGATACAAATTATAATAATTATAGGATGATCAAGGAGGATAATAATGATTATGTTAATGATAATAAAAGTATTGATAACAAAATCATTACTGAATATAAAAAAATGTTTACTCTTTTAAATCTAAAATTATCTTTTAGGAATATTTTAAATTTGTTTTAGAAAATATGTAAAAGTAATTTATTTATTTTTTGACAAATGGATAAATCTTATTCTAATTTCTCTTAATAGTCTTATTGCTGAAGACCATGTATTAATGTCTTATTTCAATTACTTTAAATAATAAGCATTACATTAAACTGTGTTGTTGGTGAGGAATGAGTAGAGATGAGACTCATCCCCAGAGTTGACTCTGTCATGAAAATTAAAAAAAAAAAAAAACATGAGATCAATTTGCAAAATTCCTCATAGTCAAGAGAAATCCCTTTAAGGATGCAATAGTTGCCCATAATTAAGTAAGGATAAATACAACTAAATGCTAATTTAAGAATATATTTGGACAAATTACCTAAACCCAATACACAGTAACTTTGCATAATAATGACCAAATTAAAATAGTTAATTAATAAAATCAACAATTTAATTGATAAAATAAAATCAGAAATAAAGATTTTTTTAAGAAAAGCTTCACTACACACAACTATACTAAAAAAAAATGACAGGGGAGAAAAACAAAACATAAATATTACCTACTTTAATAAATATTGTTTTTACTAAAAAATCTATCTAAAATTTACATTTAATCACCAAAAATTTACATTTAATAACCAAAATTTACCAATCCCATCTCTAAACTAGACATTAAATAATTCCATATTTCATTGACAACTCTTCTATAATGGAATTTGAACAGACCATTAAGAAGTTTATAAATAACACTTAAAAAGGAAAATATCACATTCAACATAAAAAGGAAAATATCACATACAACACTTGTTAGAGTTTCTAAATTAGACACCAAATAATTCTATATTTGATTGGTCACTCTTCTGTAATCCCCCAAACAAGGAAAAAGAATGAGAAGAAAACGCGTTTTGGAACAGATTTAAATTTTGCCTCAGTGCTTCCAGAGGGAGTAGTTAACATTTCGCGAAGGTCATCCAAGTAATTTCCTAAGAGTGTCGGTTACCAGTTAAGGTAGCTTAACTCTTCCTTTCTCGTTTTAATTTAAATATGGGATGACAAGATGACGTTGCAAGGAACATAAAATTTTTGCGCTATTTGGCGGGTACGCACAAAGACACCAAAAAATTAAAAAAAAAGGAAAAAAGAAAAACAAATAGAAAAAACAGAGAAAGAAAATCAGGTGAAAAGCGCGACACAGTAAACACACCACAACATCAGACATCGTACAGGCATAGAGAGAAAGGGAAACAAAAACACACTCACTCACTCACTCACTCACTCAAACCAGTCTCTATCTCAGCGGGTTCGGAAACAACACTACAACTCTCTGATCTTCCAGAACATTCTAGAACGCACTACCAGGAAACTGCTTCTTCACTTCAAATAACCAAACTCTTAACACCTTTTCCATGGACTTGTACGGTCGGGGCCCCGCCAGGAATGGATCCAACCCGGTCAACCAACCCGAATGGCGCTCACCGGCAACCGACACTACTCTCGAAGGTCTTTGTCTCTTCTCTTCTCCTTATGTTAGGGTTTAGTTTTTGTGGAAGCTTTAGGGGTTTGTTTCTGGCTTCTAATTAGGGTTTTTGGTTTGTGTAGAATCGATGTGGCATTTAACGTTGGGTGGCGGCGAATCTTACCCGGAGCGGCCTGGCGTGCCCAATTGTGTGTATTACATGCGAACTGGTGTGTGTGGATATGGTAGCAGGTGTCGTTACAATCACCCTCGTGACCGTGCCGCGGTAAACCTTTCCATCACTTTGAGATTCTGCATTAGGTTAGAGTTTCATGCTAGTGTCTTGTTGATGTTGGTTTTTGTAGTAGGCATTGTTTTCAGGCTTTGTTATTACTTATTCCTGAAGGTAAATGTTGTGTGTGAATGTTCGTTTATTGTGTAGTTAGTTATTTTCCTTTAAGGGGGGATTGCATTTTGATTTTCTCAGTCTGAAGTGTTCTTCCAAAGTGAGAATGCACTTTGGGAGAATGTGGATGACTAAGTTTTTTCTTTATTACATCTAATTGCTGAAGTGTATAAATATCAATGCGTTAGGTTGCTGCGGCAGTAAGAGCTACAGGGGAGTACCCTGAAAGGGTGGGCGAACCTCCATGCCAGGTATGCTATTTTTGGCCCCTTTAAATGGTTTTTCTCAAATAAAATCTAGAAATTTCGTCTTATATTTCAAATTTAATGTGGTTATTAATACTTGGTGTTTCTCATGGCAGTATTATTTAAAAACGGGAACCTGTAAATTTGGTGCATCCTGTAAATTCCACCATCCTAAAAACGGAGGTGGATATTTAAGCCAAGCTCCACTAAATGTTTATGGATACCCATTAAGGCCTGTATGACACTTCTTTTTCCTCTTCTCGCTCATGTAATTGACAGTAGTATAAATAATGCCCTGTTGAACCACGCCTTTTGTTTACCAGGGTGAGAAAGAATGCTCCTACTATTTGAAAACGGGGCAGTGCAAATTTGGTATATCTTGTAAATTCCATCATCCTCAACCTGCTGGCACGTCATTGCCAGCATCTGCACCTCAATTTTATCAACAGGTGCAGTCTCCTACAGTTCCTCTGCCTGAACAGTATGGAGGAGCTTCTTCAAGCTTGAGAGTGGCTAGGCCTCCTATGTTGCCTGGTTCCTATGTTCAAGGGGCTTATGGTCCTGTGCTTCTTTCCCCAGGGGTTGTCCCATTTCCTGGATGGAGTCCTTATTCGGTGAGAGGGATATCTGTGTGCGTGTCGTGGAAAGTCAATTTTTTGTGTTAACTTTTAGGAGTTGCATTATTCTGAAACTTTTAAATTGGTGTAGGCACCTGTAAGTCCTGTGCCATCTCCTGGTGCTCAACCTGCCGTTGGGGCTACATCTTTATATGGAGTGACCCAGCTTTCATCACCAACATCAGCTTTTGCTAGACCATATACTCCCCTTCCCTCTACCTCTGGCCCTTCAGGAAGCAGCCTGAAGGAACAATTATTTCCTGAAAGACCTGGTGAACCTGAATGCCAATACTATCTGAGAACAGGGGACTGTAAATTTGGATTGGCTTGTCGATATCATCATCCTCGGGATCATATTGTGGCTCGTCCACTTCTTAACCCTGTTGGGCTTCCTTTACGTCCGGTATGTGGTTACTCACTTGATTTGGTTATTTAATTGTCTCTTTAGTTTCTAAGATTTAATTAAATTCTGTTATATGATACTTTTCAGTTATATATATACAAGTGTAAGGCATTTATTTTGCTTAGGGCACAGTACTTGCATTTCTTACTTATTAGTAATCAAAATCTGCAGGTAATCTAGACGACCTGCCCTTTTATTTGTGCCTTGGGCCCTAATAGTATTAGGTATTTTAGTTCATTAACCCGACTTCTGTTGCACTAGGGTCAACATTGACAACAGTGGATCTGGAATAAGAGATAATATTAGACTTTTGCTTTGCACAATCACAGAGTTGGTCCTTGATGACACAAGGTTATCAAATATATTCATCGGAGATTTGTGTACTCGACTTGTGGACCCAACTTGAACACTTGTAAGCGTCCACATCATATGAAAAAGTAAATATAATACCATTCTAATTCAACATATTAACACCATAATTCTATAATAACTTAGTTTAGTAGTGTATGACTAGTATATAAGTTTAAACTACACCAAATATATACATACAATTACGAAACATAAATTCTTCAGGTGATAACAATTAAATAACTAAAAATGGAAAAATGTCTTCAATCCTCTAATGACATCATCTCCAAGGTCATTTATCTTCATCACCATCAAGCTCTTTCTCTGATAAAAAGTGTGCATCATCAACATTGGCATAAAAAACTATATTATCAAAATTGAGTGCATCTAGAGTTGGATTAGTTGAACTTGCTCCCGCTAAGTCTAGAGTGAGAGGAAACATCTATATTGACATCAGAAGAATTTGTACCAGTTCCACTTCCGGGCACAGAATTAGATCATGAGCACAAGAGCCGATGAGGGGTACACTCTTCCTGTCTGGAGAAGTTACAAGCCAAACCCTATCCCCTTCACTGATATGGTTCTAAAAATGTGTTTGAAGTAGTCAAATGACGTGATTTTGTATTGGTTTTTGTGCCTAACAACGGATTCGGTGAACTTGTAAGTCTATGATGAGTGAACTAAGTTTGATTGAGTTTGCTTTGAGTCCACCAAGAAACGAGTTTTAAGACTAGTTGACTCGTGGCCAATGAATGAACTTGTAAACTCGTTCGAGTTTGTGAGTTGACCCGTGAGTTTGATAACAATGGTTGATTTTGTGCACACATAGGGCCCTCCACAAAATAAGTATTTGGACTTGAAGTCCTCATTTCATGTCAAGAATTAACCTTCCTAAAAGATTAAGCTGTTCAACAAAAGCCGGTGTTACACACTCATTCTATTTTTCTTTTAAGTTAATTATTAATATGACTTTCTGTATGCCACATGTCTAAAATTAACAGTTCAAGGTTTTGACAATAAAATCTACTATCTTGCTCAAGCTGAATGATTCTTCAGCTTAGGAAACCCATGGTGTTGGTGAAACCTAGTTTGGAAGTGATGATTAGGGCATTTCAGTTTCCGACTACGAGTGCCAATAAAGTGATGATGTGGTTGATGTTAAATTTGTAGCATGATCGTTTGATTTCTATCTTGAATTGAGTTTTGCATGTTTCCTGTTGCATCATATTTGGGGGGATGTGATACCGAAACATAGGACCTGAACTGAGGACTACAGTGGACAGGATTTGGATTCACCATACACTGTATGTAAATTTGGGTTGCGGACTTGTGGTCAACTATTTTTTACCTTGTTGGGGACAAATGTTACTTACACACCAATTTCATACTTGACGGCTCAAGTTACTCCTTTTAAATCCGGGTAGCCCTGCTTAGATTTCAGATGCAACAACCTATGTAGTACACTTGTGAGTGTAATGCTTGTTCAAATACAATGATTGTTGGAGTTGGTGTATAGAATTTAGTGACCGGCAAAGGATTTATATTATTTGATTGCAACATAGCTTTCTGTGAAATAATTGATTGTTCTTAAGCACAATCTCATGTGTTGTGACATTGCAATTATGTGTTTTTTTATTTTGAGATTTTTTTTTCTTAATTAATTTGATTTCTAGAAAACAGGGTGTACAACCTTGCGCATTTTATTTGCAAAATGGACATTGCAAGTTTGGCTCCACGTGCAAATTTGACCATCCTCTGGGATCCATGAGATACAGTCCATCGGCATCTTCTCTCATTGATGTGCCAGTTACTCCATATCCAGTTGGTTCTTTGCTGTCTCAGCTGGCTCCTTCAACAACGTCGTCAGAGCTTCGGCCTGAACTGATGTCAGGGTCTAAAAAGGAATCCTTTTCGGCCAGAATACCTTCTTCTGGAAACGGTTCCGGCACCTCTGTGGGTTTAATTTTCTCACAAGGTGGAACTGTTTCGCTATCTGATGTGCAACTCTCAAGTCAGAGTTCTGCCTCTGCAAGCAGTAGCAGAAGCACCAGACAAAGTGGTGAGATACGTTGACATGACTAGTGCAAACTGGAAAATGTGTCTTCATTATCCATTAGATTGATTGCACAGGCGTCCATTGCTCTGTCTATAGTCCTTGGTATTTTAATTGAAACTGTTCAAAGGTTCACCATCGCTGTTTAGAAATCCATCATCCAATTCGGTTTTAAGAGCCTATACTAGGTCATTCACTTTTATGCTCTCCTCATCTCATTATATTATGATCTCAAATAAGCTTCAATAGAAAACTTAACATTGTCTATTCTTCCTCTCTTTGGAATGTTATTAAGTTACCTTAATTTGTTGCGCTTGTGTGATTATTATGGTTACATTTTGCTACTGCTTTTACCTGCAATTTCTCTCCCCAATTAACAGGTTTATAGAATATTTTTTTACCAAACTTAACTGATTTATATTTACTTTTCCAAATCTATTGGCGATTTGACCTTGGATACGGAGGTAAAGAGGTTGGCAGTGTTTTTGGTTCTATTTTTCCCCTCGACATGATTGTATTAAAACTGTCAGGCCGTCGAACTATATGCATCGTGTTTTGTTTTGTTTTCGGCTTTGTACTATAGTTCCTTGCACATCATATGTGTATTGCCAAATATACTATGCATTCTATAAATATTTGAATCTAGGGAATATTGAAAATCAATATTTTAAAACGTTAGTTCATAAAACTATTAAAAATATAAGTATTAATTAATTAAGGTAATAGAAGATTATTTACAGGTCTTTTATGAATATTTTACTGAAATATTAAGCAGTGTCAGAATTTAAGAAAATAATTATTTTTGAATAATGAAGATTTAATAAATAAAGTCTGATTTTACTTGAAAATAGAGGAAAGATGCATGTTATGAAAGTGAAGAGGTGTAAATGTGTTTAAACTCTCGATAATATCTTTTCAAATTTAGTGAGTGGATCATCAAGTTTTAATGTATATACAGTGACTTTGATAAGAATATAAATATAATTAAAGCAAGAAGTAGAATTTTTCTTTAATAAAATAAAAAGTTATTTGAGAAGAACTTATACAAGGTTAAAGTAACCTTCTTATCACTAAACTATTTAGTTTTTTTATTGTATTTTGTATATTCATATTTTAAAATTTTAATTTGTATAATTTTTATTTAACTTTTAGTGGATGCTACTTTTAAATAAAATACAAAAGGGTGTTGTGATTCAATTTATCAAAAAAGCATAAGAATATGTATATCTCTTCTACAATTAGTGAGAATATAAATGCAAGAAGACAGTCCAATCTTCTGAATTATAACGATAAAAAAACTTATTCAAGAAAAGATAAAGAGCCACAGTCTGAGACGGCATTTGGGGAAGCCTTCTCTTGTCCCCACATGAAGAAAATAAAGAAAAACAGCTTAGAAATTAAACAGATCAATCAGTTACTAAGATCACCACATTTTCTCACGGATCTTCATACGTTTCAAACTTATTTAAATTCATGAGTAATATGAACCAAGAGTCAAAACAAGACTACTATTATTCTATTATTTTAATGAATTAAATTGTAGTACTTCATATAATAATGATAATATTATTATACTGGAATGGAATATAAGTGTGTGAAAAGTGGAAGGAGAGTTCCGTCATTGTACATAGATGAGTGTCGGTTACTGCTTAAGTGAGAACTCCGTTTTGTGATTTTGAACTGTGGCGGGTTGGCAGAAAAGCAAAGAAGAAAAAAGCGAAATTAATAGAAGAAAAACAGCGAAAGAAAAAATGGAGCTGAAAAGGCCATCACAGCACACTACACTAGAGACCGTACAGTCCTAGTCAGAGAGAAGAAGCAAAACAAAACACACACTCTCTCTCTCTTTCTCTCTCTCTCTCTCTCTCTCTCTCCCTCTCACACACAACGCACGCCCTGTACAGTGAAGCTGTGAAAATCCCCTTTCTCTCTCTCCGCTTCGCAACCACCGAACAGCACAAGCTCTCTCGGATCTTCCACACCCTTCAACACCTCTCTTGTACCAACCAGATTCTTCACTTCAGACACTCCAACACAAACCCGTTTCGATGGACTTGTACGGTCGGGGCACCGTCAGGAATGGATCCAACCCGCTCAACCAACCCGAATGGCCCTCACCGGGCATCGACACTGCTCTCGAAGGTCTTTCTTCTCTTCTATTTTCGCATGTTAGGGTTTTCTTAGTGTCCAACTTCTGTTGTGTTGGTTTTGGGGTATTTCTGTGGCTTCTAATTAGGGTTTTCGTTCTGTGTAGAATCCATGTGGCATCTAACGCTCGGTGGAGGCGAATCTTACCCGGAGCGGCCCGGCGTCCCCAATTGTGTCTATTACATGCGAACTGGTGTGTGCGGATATGGTGGCAGGTGTCGTTACAATCACCCTCGTGATCGTGCTGCGGTAACCCTTTCCATCACTTTGAGATTCTGCATTAGGTTAGAGTTTCATGCAAGTGTTTTGTTTTTGTAGTAGGCATTGTTTTCATGCCTTTTTTGGCCCTCTGTCGGTGCTATTGCTTATTTCTGAAGGTCAATGTGGTGTATTACTGTTCAATTACTGTTTGTTTAGTTCTTTTCTTTTTCGGCGATGAGGGGAGGGGTGGTTAATTTTTACGTTCTCAATGTGAAGTGCCACTTGAGAGTGGGAATCCAGTTTGAAGGGTAGACTGGTTGTGTTGCATAAGCCTATTTTAGTTACAAAAAGGGAATTAAAAGATTGTTTGTGTAGATTGCTAGTTTTTTATTTCATCTTATTGCTAAAGTGTATGAATATGAATTGACTCAGTTGAGTCAAATGCTGCTTAGGTTGCTGCGGCAGTAAGAGCTACAGGGGAGTACCCAGAACGGGTGGGGGAACCTCCATGTCAGGTCTTGTTTTTTGTTTTATTTCCATAAATGATTTTTTTCTATGTAAAATCTGCAAATCTTTAACTCGTATATTTCCAATTTAAAATGGTTATACTTATTCTTCTTGGTTATTCTGATGAACAGTATTATTTAAAGACTGGAACCTGTAAATTTGGAGCATCCTGTAAGTTCCACCATCCAAAAAATGGAGGTGGATATTTAAGTCAAGCTCCACTAAATACTTATGGATACCCATTAAGGCCGGTATGAGTCTTCTTTTTGCTCTTCTTCTCCCACAGCAAACAATGCAATTGTTAAACTGACTTTTGTTTGAACAGGGTGAGAAAGAGTGCTCCTACTATTTGAAAACGGGGCAGTGCAAATTTGGTGTTACTTGTAAATTCCATCATCCTCAACCTTCTGGCACACCATTGCCAGCATCTGCGCCTCAATTTTATCAACAGGTGCAGTCCCCTGCCGTTCCTGTGCCTGAACAGTATGGAGGAGCTTCCGCAAACTTGAGAGTGGCCAGGCCTCCTGTATTGTCTGGTTCATATGTACAAGGTGCTTATGGTCCTGTACTTCTTTCTCCAGGGGTTGTCCAATTTCCTGGATGGAGTCATTATTCGGTGAGAGGGACATGTGTGCATAGTGAAAAGTCTATTTTTTTCTTCATTTTAGCAGTTGCTTTCTTCTGACAATTTTAGATTGTTGCAGGCACCTGTAAGTCCTGTGCTATCTCCTGGTGCTCAAACTGCTGTTGGGGCCACTTCTTTATACGGAGTGACCCAGTTGTCATCACCAACATCAGCTTTTGCTAGACCATATACTCCGCTGTCCTCTACTACCGGTCCTTCAGGAAACACACTGAAGGATCAATTATTTCCTGAAAGACCCGGTGAACCTGAATGCCAATATTTTCTGAGAACGGGAGACTGTAAATTTGGACTAGCTTGTCGATATAATCATCCTCGGGACCATATTATTGCACGGCCATTTCTTAGCCCAATTGGACTTCCTTTACGTCCGGTATGTATGATTACTCACTTGATTTGTTTATTTGTGTCGTTGTCTGGTTAACTTTCGTTGGTTTATTTAAAATAAGGTTGTATGGTACTTTACAGAGTTACAGTTATAATTTATGATGTTATTCATATAAAATGTACATATCTACAAATGAGAAATGTATGAATAACATAACAGATCCCTTCTGCTCAGGGCACACTACATTAGAAATCAAAATTTGTAGGTAGTCTAGACAAGCTGCTCTTTTTGTACCTTGGGCCCTGATAGTATTAAAGTATCCCTGCATAGCAATTAACTCATAGCGTGGCTTCAGTTGCACTAGGATCAACATGGACAGCAATTGACCTGGAGTAAGAGACAATATTAAACTTCTGCTTTACACAAATTAGTGTTGGCCCTTGACAGAACATGGTATAAATATGTATATATAAAGCTGTCCGCCTGAGCCTTTTTGGCTTGAGATGTGGAATGCAACTTCTTATTTACAAGAATGGGGATAGTTAAGATTGTAGTCTTGATCACATGTTCATTGAAGCCCTTATTTCATGAAAAATCAACCTACGACAAAAGCTTAACCTGTTGAACAAAAAGCACGTGATTGTATTATTTTTCTATATCTATCAGTCCTAGTGTAAAAGCTGCTATTCACTCTATTTTTATTTTCAAGTAAGTTCATATGGTATGAAAGTGACTTGCTCTAGTTCATATGTCTGAAATATTAAAATTCTGTCTTTCCTGCTTCCACTGGAAAGGCCAATGTAGTGATGTCAACGATGCCAAATTTTGTGGCATGGTAGTTGCTGTTCTATCTTGAGTTTTGCATGATTAAAGTTTTATTATGTTTGGGGGAATACGTGATGGAATAGGATCTGAACTGGGGACTGTGGCAGAAAGGATTTAGATTTATAGTTATATTGGAAGTAAATTTTGGTTGTGGCAACTACGTTCCTTCCTTACTTAGCTGTTGGACATCACAATAGCACAAGTTACTCATTTTGAATTCAGGCAGCCCTGCATAGATTTCATATGCAAAAAATCTATTCCAGTTGTGGGCTTTTGTGACCGGATTGCATGTGCAAATAGAATTATTTACAATGGAGTTACGCACACGCATTAGTGTTTACAGCATAATCCATTCATATATCTGTTTCTCGTCTCATTTACACTATTGTTTAGAGTTGTTATTTGTTTCAAACCATTAGTTTTATGTGGAAGATTTAATTGTTCTTAAGTACACTCACATGTTTTATTGCAGCATTACAATTTGTGTTTTATATTTTTTATTTTTGGGATTTTTCTTAATTAATTTGTTTTCTAGAAAACAGGGCGTACAACCTTGCGCTTTTTATTTGCAAAACGGGCATTGCAAGTTTGGCTCCACGTGCAAATTTGACCATCCTTTGGGATCTTTGAGCTACAGTCCATCGGTATCTTCTTTCATGGATGTGCCAGTTACTCCATACCCAGTGGGGTCATTGCTGTCTCAGCTGGCTCCTTCAACGTCTTCAGAGCTTCGGCCTGAACTGATGTCCGGGTCCAAAAAGGAATCCCTTTCAGCCAGAATACCTTCTTCTGGTACTTCTGTCGGTCTAATTTTCACACAAGGTGGCTCTATCTCGTTATCTGATGTGCAACTCTCAAGTCAGAGTTCTGCCCCTCTTGGCAGTAGCAGAAGCACCAGACAAGGCGGTGAGATACGTTGATCAGGCTAGTGCAAAACTTGAAAATGACTCCTCATGAGCTATTGGAATTGACTTTACAAGCCTCCATTGCTTCTGTTTATAGTCCTCAGTATTTTGATGGCAACTGTTCAAATTTTCACTGTCTGTTGTTGAGAATTCATCACCCAATCCTGTTTAGAGCCTATACTAGGTCATTCTCATCTGATTATATTAGTATCTCCAATAAGCATCAATTGGAAACTCAATATTGTCTACCCTCCTCGGTCTCTTCTGAATGTTATTATTCATCCTTTATTTATGGCGTTTGTGTGATGATTGTTACATTTCTGCATGCATGTGAGACACAGCCTAGTTCCTGCCCCGTACAAAGATGAAGATTGAAGAGATGACTCAAGTTCCATTTACGCTACTGTTTTTTGTTTTTTACCTTTTTAGTACTTGCAACTTGCATGCCTCTCTCTCATTCCAAGAGATGTATATTCTCTTCGAAATCTGCTGTGGAAATTCTAGCGAAACCTTGGTTGGTATTTTCTCTGGCAACGCGATTACTATATTAGAACATTGTCTTTCCGTAATAATGCACATGTTAAGCAACACATTTTGTTAAACATTTTGAATTATAGTATTTTTTTAGTGTAATTCTTTCTTTGCACATGTTATAATGGTGGATAGAAAAATATTGAGAATTTTTTATCCGTATTACATCTCATGCTTATTGGCAAATATTGTATGCATTCAATGAATATTTGTAAATCTAGATAATATTATTAAACTATGAATGAAAGGAAGTTTTAACAGTTTAATATACAAAAAATTGATTGAAATTTTAAATTCTATTTTATTGGTAAGTATTTGATCATTGTCAGAATTCTAGCGTGTTGAATTTAATTTTTAAACATCAGAATTTAGGAAAATAAATATGATTTTATATGAAACATTTAAAGATGTGTGTTATAAACGGAGACGTGTGATTGTATGAGCAGAGATGGAAATGTATTCCCTTGAAATGACATTTCAAATTTATCATACGAAAGTGAATTATCATCAATCTTGCATTGATGCAATTTCCTTACTCGTCTCGTGCTACGTCATCCCCGTTATTTTTCTGAACGCATGCATTTCTCCTGTTACAGGGAAAGAAAGCTAAAATGTATATAGATTTTTTTCTTAAGTGAGAATTTAATGTAAATTTATTACTTCTAAACAATGATACTTGTTACATTTTTAATGCGGTTGTTAAAATTATAACAACGAAGTTCCGTAATCAGAAATAATAAACTGAACATACGTCTAAGAATGTCGAAAGAAAAGCTTCTAACAGAAGATATGAGGCATGTTTTTCTTTTATAAAGTTGCCTCAAATGGTTGACTTTTTTGTTCCAAAGTGGATAGTCTATTTTAAAAGATAAAAGTGTTAATAATCAATATATTTGTTTAATAAATGTGTGTTTGGGAGGAGATTTATTGACACAGATTCTCATGGGCTTAGCACGTTAAATGATCAAAAAGCAAAAAAGCTATTTATCGAGGCTGTCACGTGATTGCATCTATTGCATGATAGGGAACACTTGAAGGAGATAAAATGTTAGAGCTTTTTTTTTTCTATAAACAAAGAAAATACATGCATTAAGTAGGTATAAGTTGTAACAAAGGAACACATTACATAAAAAATATGAATAAACATTTATCCTCACTCTTTTTTGCTGCTATAATTTCCCTCGAAATTACAAAACATTTTTTACTAAAAGTAATTTGTTCGGATTAGGTAAGATCACAATATGTGGCAAAAATTATTCTTTAACTATTTATTGCAACAATGTATAGATAGAACTTGAAGCTAGTTGGAACGATTCCCATGTCATTTTTAATTTGTCCGCAAAAAAAAAAAAATATATTAATAGAATGGTCTTTTTTAAATAAATCTTATGATTATAAGAAATTAATTGAAAGAGATACTTGAGTTAAAAGAAACTACAAATAGAAATATTAATAATACATTCTTTATAAATACTTTCTAAATATTTTTATCATTAATATATTTCCACATATTCGAGTAAATAACGTAGATTTCTTTATATTTAATAAATTTCATGAGATTTATTCAATGATAAAATTGTTTGAAAAGTATTGCATACAGAGAACATTAAGCAATAATCTCATTTGATGAGTATTTGTTTCATGAGAAAAATGTCACCAAGCGTGTCCGTAACTTGTTGGTTAGCATGGTTTGTTATGAAAATGGATAATAATGGCATAATTAACTCATTGGTTTAACATAAATTAGATAAAATTTTAGTATTTATTAGTAGAGAGGGTGGTGGGTCAAGACAAGACAGGTTCCTGAATATCGTCATTGTTCTTGCTCTGGTGGAGACAGTGAAGCCAATGCAATGCACTGCATGCATGATCTTCCACAGCTTTTCAGCCAATCTGGAAATCAAATAATAATAATAATAATAATAATAATAATAATAATAATAATAATAATAATAATAATAATAATAATAATAATAATAATAATAATAATGTTAGAACAGTAGCTTTTAAAAATATGCTGGTGTAAAAAGTCTAATTAACAGCTTTTAATGAATCAATCAAAACACGTGTACTATCTTGAAGAAAAAGTTTAATTCAAGTAAATATTTTTATTCCCTGTAAACATGATTAACTGTTAAAAGTATTCAATTATATATTTAATTAATAAAATCAACTATGATGGTTTGGATGATACACAAAACAATTATGATAGAAGCGTGTGTATAATCAATAAATAGTTGTTATAACTCTTAAGTTAATTATTATAGAAAATATTATGTACGATAACTCTTTTATATTATCTGTTTTCTTTTTTAAATTTTTTATTTCAAGATGAGAACAAAATTATTTTATATCCAAGAACTTGGAATTATCTTTAAATTATTATTATTATTATTATTATTATTATTATTATTTTAATTTTTCTATTCAAACTCGTTGCATATGTTTAAATTATAAAAATTTTATTCAAAAAGGAAATTATAAATAAGTTTATTCAAACACTAACCTAATGTTCTGTGAAAAATATAAACCTTATTTGTATTTGGACATATACGAAAAATAATGGTATATGCACTAAAGTAAGAGCACTAAACACTCAACTGAACCAACTTTATGTTACTTGATGAACTTTGAGGTTTTTATTGGAACCACAACAAATAATAACATTTTAACTCATTTTTTAAATAACATTTTATTGATAAAAACATATCTAATATTACTAAACTGAAAATAAAATCTATTTAATAACAAATGGAATTCACACATCTAATTATATATACACACGTATTAGGATAAATTATATTTTCAGTTTTTTTATCCTTTCAGTTATATATGTTTTAATTTTTTTTAAATAAATAACGTTTTTACAACTTCTTTTATATAATCGCTAAACCATTTTTTAGAACAATATAATAATATCAATATTTGAGTTAATTAGCAACATTTCGATAAATAATTAAATAAGTAATTGTGAATTGATGATATAACTATAATATCAGTGATTTTTGTATATACATATTATTATTTAAATGTTAAATTTAGTGCTTTTATGTTTCAAAAGTGAATGTAGATTACATAACTTTGTTAATGAAAAAAAACGTAAATTAATGTCTTCCCACTGTCATTAATGTTAAAAAATAAAATTAAAAGTGAGTTACACACTACATATTGAAAGGAGAGTGTCTATGGTGGGATTGCATGTTAAGAGGTGAATTAGAGTATTTCTTCCAAGATTTCTTTTATTAATTATTGTGGGTTTTATTTTGTTATCTTATTTTTAAGATTTTTTTTTATAAATTTTATTCTTCTACAAGAGTTTTATAAGAAGCATATTTTTATTAATGTTTTATTTAGTTATTAACAATTATGTATATTTCTAAAACAGAAGAATATATTTTATTTTTATGATCGAAGATCTTATTTTTGATGTTATATTAATATATGTTAATAGAGAGATCTTATAAGATATAAAGCAATGGAGATTTAGAATTGTAGGTAGAGATTAAAAAGTGTGTAATATATAGAGTTACTATGTGTACTGAAAATATTTTTAAAATATGTATTATTCTGTGATAGTTTTAAACTACTAATATATTTAAATTGTTAATAAAGTTAATTTTGAGTAGATAGAAATATCATTTTTATTTATTTTATATATATAAAAAAATTAAAATACATGAATCCAAACTAAACGTATGTGAAAAAAAAAAACAAAAGAGTAAAGAGTATATTAAAAATATTACTATTAATCTTTAAATTATTTGATTAAATATTTAATTAAGACATTATTAGGTAAGAAGACAGCGAAGTCTTTTAAATACTGTACCACACTGCTCATAAATAATGGACAAATTTTAGGTTTCTTTTTTCAAAGTATGTTTTGCACTATTCTTTTTCAAAGTCTTTTAATTTCAGCATTTTGTTTCTTGTCAATTCTTTTCACCGTTAACCATATCATGCGACATTAATTAACGTCATTTATTAGCATAAGTTGACAACTAATCATTGCAGAATGGTGTTATTTTGAGCAAAAGACACTATTATAAATTAAAGACTAAAATAAACTTAAAATGGTGCTTCTTCTTCTTCTTCTTCCATTGATATTTTCTCTCACTTAATTTTCAATTCCAAAATTTGGTATGAGTAATGTCAAAGATGTTTTCGCAGAAAGAATGAAGGGGCTAAAAAGGGGTTCACCATTTATACTATTTTTTCTTATGACATATATTCAATGATTGTGGGAGTTTTGTGGTAGTGGCTTGGTTCATTTGGGACATGTTTCAATAGGAATCTCTAGCAATTTGGGTAAGGAGTGAACATATATATATATATATATATATATATATATATATATATATATATATATATATATA
>Ga0099825_1000390_pt1 | contig 44710 bp, 25 predicted proteins | sample SiratroredBW_FD_76838 | JGI IMG/M metagenome (GOLD analysis project Ga0099825, IMG submission 76838) | Root nodule microbial communities of legume samples collected from California, USA - Siratro red BW | ecosystem: Host-associated > Plants > Roots > Nodule | place: USA: California | collected...
ATATATATATATATATATATATATGTATATATATATATATATATGTATATATATGTATATATATATATATTGTGAGATATGCATGTATATATATAAAATTGTTGAGTAAAATGCATATGAAATAAGTTTATATTATGAGATGAGAAGATACACATGATGGTGGTGTATATTGTGTGACTACATTGAATGATATCATAAATAAATGTTGTAATATTAAATACGTAAATTCAGTAAAAAATAAATAAAATAACGAAATAGTCTAAATTTACTCATAGTCGAAATAACATAATTTAAAGTAATGTGAAATCAAAGAAGATTCTTACAGTTGGTTTTGTAAAATAAGGATAAGAAAACATCCTAATACAAAAAGACTGGGTTGAATTTAAGTCAGATATAAATCTCCAATAAAATATATTTAATATATGTAAGTCTTTCTAAGAAAGTCCAATGCAACAACAAATTACTCAATACATAATATAATTAATCATGCATGTAATTTTATTATATAATTAAGAAACTATAAGTAAATAATTAAAAAATTAAATTATGTATAATAATGAAACATTAAATAATTATTAATATAAGGTATTTCAAATATAATTTATGTTGCAAAATTTTATTTTAACAATATATTTTGAGACAAACTTATTAATTTATTTTTAAAAAATTATTAGTTTAGGACTTTAACTTATAGCAATAAATATTTAAGTATATTAACATGTTATTTATTAAAATAATGTAAGCGATAAAGTGTCAATTAATATTTTACTCACACAATTTTAAAAATTTAATATATTTCATAAAAAATTCCAATTTAATAGTTAGATTCCTTTTTTCACATTATATGGTGTTAGTGTAGATGTTTAATATGTTATGTGAATTGATGTTGTTCACACACTACAACCAAATCGAGAGAATTATTCTTTAATTGTGAGAGTCTAATATAATCAAGAGAATGAAATGTTTCATGAAAAGAATAAAAGATTAATTTAAGATTCAGGTTCATTTAACTTGGCTTAGTTTAGGCGAGAAATATATTTTTTTTGGAAAACGACAAATCATTCACATTTAGCAGTTAACTTAGTCATATTCAATTAAAATTTGGGTTTCTTTTGGTGGACATAATGTCAACAGGAATATAATATATGTTATATTTTATCTATCTGCACGTATTTAATCATGAACCAAGAATCCACTTGCAGTATTTACTCTTGATTTTGTCGTATTATTGCTCCCTCCACAAACTGTCAAACATAACTTACTCCAATATTTTTTTGTCCTTTCATACTACCTGGAATATGAAATTTAAGAAAAAAAAAAATACTGTATATGGTATTCTGACATTACAAATTTCTTCGTTCACATTTTTTATTTTTGTTTTCTCTCTTTCATTTTATTACACCATGTTATTGAATATATATATTATCCAGACATTAAATTTGTTAAGATAATACTAGGTCAATTAATTAGGTATGGTGTATTTTAGAATTTAAAGGTAAATCTAAGTTTTGTTCTTATGGCTTTGAGAATCAAAGAAAGAAGTGTCTTTAAAAATTTAAAGGTAAATCTAAGTTTTGTTCTTATGGCTTTGAGAATTAAAGAAAAAGGTGTAATAATTTAGAAAATCTGTCATTTGAGTAGAAGTGGTAAAAGTAGAATGAGTATCAGATTATTATATTATTAAACCTAAAAATATGTATTTATAGAAAAAGTTAGTAGTGAAGTCTCATTCTCATTTGAGCCACTATCTCTCTAAAAACTCCTGACCTCTTTTTTCTCTAACTTTTCTCTAAGACTTCGCATCTGTCTTCCATCAGTTTCTCGAGTGGAGCCTACCGTTGGACTCATGGCAAAAAATAGAGTAAGTCTACCTTATCAGAATCTCCAATAGAGTAAGTTCGTTTTTTTTCCCTTCCCTTAGAGTCAGTTTTAGGTTTTCGCTTTCCTCGGCTTATTGAGCTTGGATGTGGCCTCTGAGCCATCAGATGGTGCCTCTGTGAGCTCAGCTTCCTAGTCTGTTAGTCTGATCGTTGATCAGAGGTCCTTTGATGCAGATTCGATTTTTTGAGGACCTTAGGCTATTGGGATTGTTATAGAGAATTTCAACTGCAATTCAGGTAAGGGAAGCTAACCTGAAGTCTGTGCTTGTTTGGATTATAAATTTAAGTCTTGAATAGAGAAGTTAATGATTGCAGTAGTTGTACAATTTGTATTTGGTAAAGTTTCTTGCAGGTCTAAAATGTTGAATTAAATGTTGCATGTATGACATAGTTGTGTGAAATTGATGGTATGTTGATATGTTGAATAGATAATTTGTGCTAGGATAGATCATTCATCGTGTATGTGGGTTAATTTTCATCCAATTTAGTCATCTGAGGCATGCATGGTAACTCTGATGTAGTGGATACTGTTGGTTTTTCTGCAATTTTTGCCCAGGCTAGGCAATCTAGCCCAGGCGAAGTCATTTGGAAACCTGAGAGGTGTTATCAGGTCCAATTTCGCCCAAGCAAGAAGTGTTTCGCCCAGGCGAGAAGTGTTTCGCCCAGGCAAAGGTATAGTCGTCCAGGCGAGAATGGCCCTGAAACAAGTGTGCTCTCTAGACTGTTTTCGTCCAAGTGAGAAAATTTTCGCTCAAGTGAGGGGGGTTCTTGCTCAAGCTAGATTTTCGCCTAAGCTAAAACCAAAAAAAAAAAAAATTTGATTCTTTGGTAATGCTGGATTTAACAAGATAGATTAATTGATAATTTAAATTTAATTATATTGATGATTTAGGAATTTCTTTCATTTTTTTGAGATTGAGATTGAAAAGTGAATGAATGAATTAATAGATATCTATGTTATGATGTGATATTGATAGAGTATTGATGAAGTTGGTCAAGGCCTAGGCATAGTGTTTTCAGGAAAGAAAACACCCGTGTGTCTGGGTTTGTTAGGAAGTGCATTGTCTAAGGATTGGGTGAACGATTGATATCCTGACTCTACTAGTAGTATGAATCAAATAGACGATTATTACTAGGTGGTGAGAGAGTCGAAGGAGGTCTGAACTGGGTAACCGCAGCTTGAAATATAGCTAGTCAGGAAAGTCTCAGGGACTAACCCTGTCATACATGATTGATGATTCATTTGTGTGGAGGCTATGTGGTTTCACAGCGTATGACAGGTGCATATCTCGATGTCTATTCAATGCACGAGTCTTTCGAAAATAGAGTCAAGTTTGTAGTGTGTCAGTGTCTTATATTGTGATGGTACATTTAACTGAACGAAAGACTTGAGTGGTGTTAATCTTTGTGTTTAAATTGAAATACTCCGTATTATTAAAAATTTGGTTACCTTACCCTTTGTTTTGTTGTACTTGTGTTTTGATATCTGTCTGCAAAGATCATGTTTTTGACACGGGAGCAGATGGTATTGCAGATGGATCTGTGGAGGATCATTTGGAATGAGTGGTGCTTTCAGGCATAAGCTAAGTTTGAAAAAAATAATTTGGAGATATTTTGTAATTGTATGTTAGAAGAATTCTGAAGGTAGAATTTTGAAATACTTTAGTTTAAAGGATTACTGTATGTTGATGAATCATAATTATAACTAATAGAATGTTAACATGTTAACTTTATACATATTATTTTTGGAGTGTTACAAAAGGTGTATTTAAATTACTTTTATCTTGATTTTTAAGTGATGTGTGATTATCTAGCAAGTCACAACAAATTAAATATTATTGAACCAAAATAATATGATGAATTCTTGCACAACACTAAAATTAAGTCATTTATCAAATCGATCTATCTGTATTTCTTTTATTTCGTTTATGAATTCTAAAAGTTTTGAAGACTTTATCTAGTCGTATCTAACATAGACCAATATACACATATTACTATAAAATTTAATTAAATTAGGTGTAGCTAATCAAATAAAATCAAATACAATTAAATCGAATGCAATCTAATTAATTCAGATGTAACTGCATAACTTTGATATTTATATAATAACAATATTGATCGACAAATATTTAAATTCAATAATTAACCATATCTCTTATTTATTTAAATATATTTTCAATAGTTCGGTCCAAATATAAAAAGATTTATAAATATAAATCAATATTATAAAAAATACTTACTTAATTCTCATATTTATTTATATAATTATAATTTTTTCATAGTTTTATTAAATTGAGTATCAAAGAATTTTGAGTAAGTGAATCTTCTCTCATCATTTATTTTTGGCTAACTCAACAATCATATTTCATAGTTATAACTGAATTTGTAAGACAAACCACCTTTTCAATGATATCTTTTCTTAAAAATGTAGGTTTCTTTTAAAAATAATATATATATTACATAACATGTTTATACATCATTTTCTTATGAAATATTTGTTGGGTGCTACCACCGAGAATCTAAGCTATTTATTGCCTCCTAAATTTAATCGACATTATAACCTTGTGTATTTGTGCCTTAGTTTTGTTTTCCGATATGTACGCCTTTGCTTCATTTTCCAATAGGTAAAATTTCTACTGCAATCAAATTGAAAATATATTTGAATGTGCCTTCATCTGTGGAGGATGAATGATACTCTTCAAATCTACCCTAGGACTGAGTATAAGTTGTTCTTTCATAAACATTTATTGTTTTAAGGGTGATTTGATCCCATAGCTGTGACTCCTTTCAGTATAAGCTTCTCTCTAACTCCTACACCAATTTCTCAAACTGCAAATGGAAACAAAACAAAAGCCAAAAAAGAAAAAAAAAGGTTCAATAAGAATACCCTACATGAATGAAATATATGTAGTGGTGGCGTAGAATCAATGTAATGATATATAGTAATAAATAATAAAGAGTGGCCTTAAAAATTATTACGTGAGGGTCACTGTTGTTGTGCTGCTGTGGGTGCTATGCAATTTCTGTCATGGATAAAGAAAATAATAATTGCACAACTTTTAATTTTTATTTATTTTTGTTTTTAGTAGGTTGTCTTAGGCATGAGGTTTATTTTTAAAATTTAATTTTACTTTTTAGAAATTGCGTTCTTAATGCACAACTTTTTTTTTTTTTTTAATTTTGAAGCGCAGTAAAATATTATAAGATGGCGATGGAGAGGAAGTTCATTTTGGTTATTGTCAAGGAGATATGTTTAGTGCCGAGAATTTCCCAAGTTAATCCAAGGAACTTGGAGAAATAAGATCAAAGAGATGAAGAAGCTAGAATTATGTAACAATCATTTTGTTTATTTTATAAAAAAAATCTTCACAACTCCATCGAGATTGGACATGGAGGATGGGGTTTAGCGGTGTGGGTGGGAGGGAATTCTTGTCATATTAATGTTAGTATGGGTTGCATGTAATAATGATGAAGGTGCAGGAAGTAAAAGTCCCAAATAAATACTTGTTTATTTTGTTGGACTGCACCATAAATACTAAGCTGACGAATTCTTCTTCCACTCCCATACCTTCTTCCTGCACCTCCATCTAAATATAAAATTATACATATATCTTTACCTTAAAGTTAGTATTACCCTCTATCCTTTTTACCTCTATAACTCTCATCTGTCATTCACCGACGCCGTCCAAATCTTAAATTAAAGCTTCAAACAAGTCTTAGGTAAGCAATTATTGATGTTTATTAGCAATTTGTGAGTGATATTATTGATTAGAGTAGTTAATTTGGTGATTAGGGAACTGTCAATGGCGAATGACAATTTTTACGATTTGAGAGTTTGATAACCGAATGAAGTGTCATCTGGTTGTCATTTTGCAAATGTGAACTGGATGAGACCTCATCCGGTTAACATTTTAAAAAAAATGTAAACCGGATGGGATATCATCTAGTTGTCATTTTGTTTTGCAAATGACAACTGGATGACACCCTTATCCTATTTACAATTTTTTTCAAAATGTGAACCGGATGGAGGTGTCATCCGGTTGTCATCTACAAAATAAAATGACAACTGGATGATACTCAACGTCATTTTGGTTATTTTAATATAGATATTTTGGGAGTTAAATTTTTTTTTATGGAGGTGCAGGAAGAAGGTATGGGGGTGGAGAAAGAATTCGTCCACTGAGCCCAAAACTGAAAACTAATTGGACGCCTATTCTGGCCCTTTTCATTATAGCCGTTGGATGAAATTTGTGTGTAGGTAGCATCTATGATATATGTATCATAAATTAATTGCTTAGAAGACTTGAGAAACATGGAAATGAAAATAAGGGTAATCTCTACATTATTAAAGACTAACATTGACTTGAAGAAAACCTAGTTTCAGTATTAAAGACAGAAAATAATACTCCCTCTTAATATTATTTTTCAATAACTGATAAATACAATAAAATTTATAGAGAAATTAAAATGTTTTATATCCATCGTTGCTATTTAATTTTAAAATAAATTAAATTTTCTAAATTTTTTAATTTAATTTCATTATTTTAAATTTTTCTATCTCACATTTATATTGATTATATTTTTTCATTAAATGAGTTTTTTTTTTTTTGCATTTGTTTTATTTAGTTGATGTCTGTGTACATTTTTTTTTTCTTTCTTTCCATCATAACCTTAGTTTAAAGTTTATCTGAATTTTTTTCTAGTGTTTATTGGAGAAATTCTAGATTAATGCTGATTAAAATTGTTTGTAGTAGCGTGAGTTGAGAAATTTTTCAATTGAGAATGATAAAAAATATATAAAAAGATAATTCATATCAATTACATAAAAAATAATTCTTGACCATCTAAATAGCTGCAGAAAATATTAGTATAAATGATCGCAGCCAATATGAATTAAGAAAAAAAAAATGTTATCTAACTTAATTGAATTTTTTTTGTCGGATTTTAATTAAAGATAATTTCAGCGATCGTCAACTACAAATATTACTAAATTACATTTTTTTACATTATTAGATATTAAATAAAAATATAGTCAATGACAATTAAAATACTCTATAAAAAATTAAAATTTAATAAATTTGATATCCAAACAAAAAATTTTAAAAAATTAATTAATTTAAATTAAAAATATTAAATTTAATATATTATAATTCTTTTAATATTATGAAATTTTCTATGCAACACATGATAATTTTTTGGAATATATAAAAAAACAGTTATACGATTTTCTATTTTACCTTTTGTCTCTGTAGGTTTAAACTAACATCCTTGATTTCATTTTGATTGTTATTGTTTTTTATTGTTTCATACATCAGTATATGTGCCTTTATCATAATTACAACTCGTTCAACAAAGTACTTGTATATTATAATACATGATACTTTGATTTATTATATATGCAGATTTCATTCACTGAACTATTTTTTTAACTCGTTTTAACATAAATAGTGTTGACATTATAAGTGAAAATGGTTCATTACTAGCCAATTCTAATTCGCGGTTCAATATTCAATTGATCAATTCCCTCCTAGTTTCGCAATGCCTTCGGATCCTCTGTGGCAACTTTCTCAAATCCATGGAAAATCATCACACTTTAATATATTTGACAGCCCAAAAAAGCCAAGGTTTTCAACATATACAGTAAAAACTGAAAATATTTTTCAAATATGAATATTACTACAGATTTGGCACATCTCTGTGTCTATTCAATCAAGTACAAAAGATTATAAAAAATATCTACATTGCACTCATGACGTAATAAAATAAAATCCAGTATATGATGTTCAAAGCTTTTCAATATATTAGTTTGCCACCTGATCGCAACTTATTTGCCTTTCCTCGGCGTGACTTTTTTTGACATGCCACAAAAATGAATGCATCGCACAATATAATGTAGAAATTTTTACATCGTTTCTTTTTATCTTCAAGAGAAGAAGAAATAGTATACAACAACATAAAATTGCTGGACGAGTACAATAAACCATTACAAAATTCAAAATATGACCAATCAAACGTCAAAGTCAAGCCTAACACCACAATTTCTCCCGCACCTACGTACTGATATAATGTATAAAGAACATGACCTAGGCCTACTAAACAAATGGAAAAACATAACTACCTGATCACAACACTCTAACAGATTATTATTGCTGTATTATAATATCATTGTTTGCAAAAAAAGACACAAGTTGACTTTTGGGTCAAATAACACATGGGTCAATTTCAATAAACTTCTCAACTTATATTTATTGGATATGAATTCAATAACACATGGGTCAATTTCAGTAGATCAGACATTTTTCGTAAATTCAACCCAATTCAAGTAAAATTTTATGCACAAATTAATTTTAACTTGTGTAAATAGAGTTTTCATTTTCTTCTGTAAATACAGTACTAGTTACGAAATTGATCCAAAATAGCCTCTCCAGCATAAAAATTCCACAACTTCTTCCAACCAATTTCATCATTTTGACTTCAGGTACAAGTTTTCTGCAATATCATCAATCATGTTAAAGATTCCAGCATATGTTACCGGGCCAAAATTTTCATTTTTGAAGGCAGCGGGATTTTAAAGAATTACACGGTAGCCAGACCCAGGAAAGAACAACCCACAAAGAGAGCAAAGCAAAGAAACAAAAACAAACTAAAGAGAATATAGTTACCTCTTTCTGACACACAAGTCAGGAACAACCCTTGTTGAGCGAGCATAAAAAACACACATATTGGTCATTCCATTCGAATCAACAAATGGTCAAAAGAAAGTCACATTATAAAACCCGAAATCGAAGTGCTAAACAAAATCTGAGCCAGACAAAAACACAATGAGTTATCGAACAGTCGATCATATAAAAAAATCCCATATCCAATTCACAACGAATCATCAACAAAACAGTAGCAAAGAACAGAACAACGATAAACACAACATCAAAACTAATCAGAAATTTTACAGCACACATTGTAAATTGTTGGCACCAACACCGAATAGGCACAGTAAAAAAAAAACTGTAGAAAAGTAATGTAACCTCGACTTGGATGATCGAAGTTATCAACTATTAGCAAGGAAGACTCGAAAATATTCATGTATCTCTACACGACTAATATCTAAAACACGAAACAGGGACAATGCATTCCTTGGATGCAGTACTACCCCAAAATGATGTGGTAATCAATAACTCAACCTGGAAACTTATTACTTCCAGCAAAATTTACGAAATTAAACGTAAAGATATCAAATACAGAAAAATAATTACTTTGAAATTAGTCAATTCGGTATTAAATGACAAATTATTATATACAATGTATTTACAGCTAATGCACAATTAAACAGGAATGCAATGCGTAATCACGAATGATGATTTGTTCTACGATGGACTGGTTTGAAGGTACCAAATCAGCAAATTGGAACCAATCTGGCGGGAACCTTTTCCCTACCGGAATCTACAATCGATCCCGCCGCGACAATTCGAACGATCTTCTTAATCGCAAAATGCACGCAATTCGAAAGCATAATCCACGACAGCACCTGATACACAAAATCGAAAGCAGGATCCGGAACTGAAGATGAGGGTTCATCCCAATTGTGTCCACCCCCAAATCTATTGAAATTCCAACCACTGCCGCCGCTTCCACCGAATCCGCCGCTGCCGCCAAAAGAACCGTGCCCGCCGTCACTGAATAGGAACCCGTCGTTCACGGCGTCCCCGGTGTGGTCACCGGATAATATCCGTTTGGTTCGTTGTTTTCTCCGGAGCAGTGTCCGGCGACGTAGCTTGTACGTAGAGGGCTTTACGGGCGGCGGTGCGACGGCATCGTAAGGCTGGATCATGGCGGTGATCTGATCGGCAGGCGAATCGGTGAGGGAAAGGTTACAGGTGGATTGGCAGGCGCGGAGGACGCCAAGGCCTTTGGCGGCGGTTACGACGACGGTGTCGGCGACCATCATGATATTGACCATGTTGAATTGAAAGGACTGCGTCTGACGAGAGGAACGCGGATCTGAGATAAAATTCTGTTTTGGAAGAAACAGAATAGAAATTGAATTGGTTTTCTTGTGTCGTGCATTGGATATTATGAAGGCTGCACGAAACGGTAGCGTGTCGTTTTGATTTGACCACTAGATTCATATTTGCCACGTGTCTTTCTTCCGAAACAGATGCGGGGTGGTGCAACGATTTTCAATGTTGAGGTTGGGCTTTCGGGTTATTTTCTTTGGTCTGCAATATTGGGCCAAGGTTAGTGAAGTTAGCCCATATTCAGCATAATGAAAGAAAGAGGGCATTTGCTTCCTACACTGTACAAATTCTAACCTACGCTATATATTTTATTAACATATTATTAACATATCAAACATACCCTTTACATTTTTACATTATTATTTTAGATTCTTTTAGTTTTTATATTCTTGTTTTATATAAATAAAAAATAAATAAGGAATTTGATGACTATAATAATTTCGAAAGTTACTGTAATATTTTGACCAATTAACAGTATAAAACTATTTTATATTAAAAATATATAACTAGTAAAGTGAATGAATAAAAAATAAAAAATATTGATAAGAGATAACTATAAAGGTAAATAAATAATATAAGTTAAGATAAAAAAAAACACAAATAAATCTTCTGTAAGGATAAAATATTAACGGAAAGTGTCTTCAAAATCCAAAAGTCAGTACCGTACACATGGATTTCAAAATAAAACTACCAAGGGTGTTTCTGGTGCTTTGAAAAATTATATAGTGCAAGTTAAAATTTGGTACACTTGGAGGAAGCAACTGTCATAGGGAGGAGTATGAGTTATTATACAAAGGACCAATTCCAGTTTTTGAACTTTTTTTTTTAAATAGTAATAAATATTGATATATTTTATTATATTTTAATTTTTAATTTTATTAATATTATTTGAATAATAATTAAGCACGTATTCAATCTATAATAATTATCACCTGGTGTTTATTACAAAATAATTACTTAAAAAATTAAATTTACAAAGTGATAAGAAAAAGATAAAAACTCTTTCTAAAGTTGATGACATATTAATGTATTAAATTTGTTCTTTAATGAATACATGATAATTATTAAATACTAAATACGTGTTTAATTATATTAATTATAGGTAAAAATTAAATAAATTAATAGAATTAAAACTTTTCTACTTCAAAATTTTTTTACTATATTAAAAATAAAATATGTCATAAATATTGACTCAAATTCCATATTAAATAATATAAATAAGAGAAAAATAGAGAATTACTCAAAAAAGAAAAGAAAGAAGTAAGTTGGTTTGAATATGTTTGGTATAACCCGATAAGTTTTTGGGTGAATTGGATCTACTTAATTTTATATATTAAAAGAGTTTGTAATTGTATATCTTAATTTTTTTTTTGTATTTTTGTTAATTTTTTTGAGTAATAATTTATTTAAAAAATATCCATTAAGGAAATTATTGATAATGTTTTTTATTATATACAACCCAAAATAATAATAAATACAATTTTCGTTAATTGAATTATTTATTTTTCTTATAATAAAGTTATGAAAGGTCGCAACATCTCTTGTTTCTTTGCCCATGGAGACTACCAAAGATACATGCTCTGCTTAATCAGAAACCATTATGCCAATAGTTATGTTTAATTGAAATATTTTGCAGATTTCCCTGTTCGAACTCTATAATAGATACTCTATACAAGATAATTTTTTTTATAAATAACACACATGTTCCAGGAAAGTCATTCTGTGTGACTTTTGTTTTTGCTTATTAAATGATCAATATATTGTTTGATATGTTTAAGTCATTTAAATATATTAGTCTACATCTAGTGTAAGAGTGAGGTTTCGATCCTGGTCTATGTGATAAATGAAGTCTACTTATACAGGATTTTATTCAAGGTTTTTTAATTTTTGTTCAGACTAAGTTTATCATTTATTACTTGCAGAATTCCAGTATGAGTTGAGTGGGCAGAGAGGAAAAAAGAGAGGATCTAGTTAAGATCTTCTAGTAAAGCATGTGTGTCCATTGTTCATTGTTGCATAAACAGTATTTATCATAAATGAAAAATGAAAGATCAATTGAAACTCAATTATCATGCTTTATTGTATTCTAGCCCACCAAACCCGTATCTACCCTTCTCACTATGGTGGACGGCATATTATTGTCTTAATCTTCATTGGTGATTTAGGATATTGCAACCAGACCTCCACTCAAAGCAACCTTGGCCATAAATGCTTGATCCTTGGCTTACTAAATTCGTGGTAGGCCATAGCCATAACATCTTATAATGCCACAAATGTCTACTTTTTCTATTGTATGTCACATAGAGTCGTGTTCAAAAAGCCTACAATAGATTTCAGAAAAAAGAGAAAAAAATATATAATATAAATAAATGTGATGGAAAAAGTACGAGAGAAAAATGAATTATAAAAATATAACTGATTTGAGTATGACACCCACCTTATAGAAATGCGCGTTTACATTGACCTTAGCATTGTGGGACCTCCAAAGACAACTGGAGAAACGATGGCCTTGTATTTAGTACACTCAATGGAATGTATTATTAAAATATCTCAAAAATCTATATTTTAAAGTGTTCAGCCTCTTTGAATTTTTGTTTACTCTAAGATTGAAGATATTTACCAAAGAGAACAGAAAGAAAAGTCGAAGATGGATTTATTCTAATCCAACCACTATAAACGAATTGCAACCAACCACAGAATTAAGTTATTTAATTGACTACTTGTCAATTTGCTATTACAGTAGTTGTTAAACACCGACCTCGTATGACAATAATAGCTCTTTTATTGTTCTTTTCTTGATCATTATTTTGTCATTTCTTGTTTATAATGTCTTGAAATTAGTACTCTAATTGGCAATCTGTTTTAATCACCTTTCACTGTCCAAAATACCCCCTTGTTCTGTATCTTACGGTGGCCAAACAAAGGGTGCCAAAGGTAAAGTGTCCACCCATTACTAAGTTAAAATTACAATTCAGTCACGTGGATCCAAATAAAGTGATTGTTGTTGTAACTTTGTAACTTGGTATCATGGTATCGGAGCATAGCTTCAAAGGAATCATCTCTCAGTTCCTCAGGCTTTGACAGGATTTGCTAGTGGTGATTACAAATCACAGGCATGTAAATAACCTGTTCTTGTCTTCCTTTAACTTTTCTATTTCATATGTTATCAAGAAAGAACTAGAACCACCATGTCACTGCACATACACATCATCCTTTTCTCATGAATAACTAGTGAAAAAACTATAAAACTGGTCTCTTTATTAGTACTGTTTATGATGAGGTTTTTATTAGCATAAAAAATTAGGAACTGTAAGTTTGTATAACCTGCAACAATGATTGGAATGCAGTTATCATGGTTCTTTTTCCATCTTTTGTGAATGGATTGGCGAGAACCGTGTCAATCAAGAAAGAGAAGAATTGTAAAAGGGAAGATGGAAGGAAAGCTGCAGAAGAATTGGCAAAGGAAGCAAAGAAGAATGAATTGTTATTGAGTTCATCTGGAGTTATCAAATCGACCAAGGCCAACAATTTTGTTTCTGTGTTCACTAATAGGGGCCGGAAAGGAGTGAATCAGGATCGTCTTCTTGTTTGGGAGGTAAGACAACCACTTTTTTCAAGCCATTAGAAAAGTTAGCTTAGTGTACAAATTATCAAATGTTATATTTTGTTGGCTACTGATGATGCCAGGAATTTGGATGCCAACAAGACATTATGTTCTGTGGAGTTTTTGATGGTCACGGCCCTTGGGGACACTTTGTAGCCAAAAGGGTCAGAAAACTAGTGCCAGCCATCTTGCTCTGCAATTGGCAGGAAAATCTGGCTGCAACATCACTTGACCTGGATTTTGAGATGGAAGCAGACAAACACATCCATGGATTGGACATGTGGAAGCACTCCTACATCAAGACTTATGCTGCTGTTGATCAGGATCTGAAGCAGCAAACCGGGTTCGATTCATTTCTTAGTGGCACTACAGCATTGACAATTATCAAACAGGTTCTCTATATTCATGTGATATGCTATTTTCAAGTTTTTATATATTTTATTTACTTGTCTGAAATCTCGAAATTTTGCCACCATATGCATATAGGGATCGTAATGAGGTTCCCCTTTTAATAAGGAATTTTCTGATTAATAAGGAAAAAATAAAGAGGCTAAAATCAACTATAGATGATCATCTTGGTTTTCTATTCCTAGTCTTTAATTAATAATGAAGACATACCGGGTTGATGGAAATAATTGCTTTTAGTTACTAAATTTTTTGGTGGCTAGATTGATGTAATAATCAGAAGCGTACTGAAAATGTTTGTCACTGATGTTTCAGGGTGAGTATCTTATTACAGCAAACATAGGTGATTCTAGGGCTGTCTTGGCAACAACTTCAGAAGATGGCATATTAACTCCACGTCAGCTTACCACTGACTTCAAGCCAAATTTACCACGTAAGATTTATCTCTCTTACACATTCACTACAATTTATTGTTTGTAAAATTCATTTTGATTAATATTAAAATTCAATATAATCTTTTGTTTATCACAAATATTACATAAAGTTGTTTAAATTTAAATTAATCTAGAATGAGCATTTATCAAAATCACACTAGTTAGTATATTTTAGTTCTTCTAACGTGGATCAAACACTGAGTGTTGTATTGGTTGATTTCAGAGGAAGCTGAACGCATAACACAGTCTAGAGGGCAGGTATTTAGTTTGGAAGATGAACCAGAAGTGTACAGGGTGTGGATGCCAAACGGTAAAACACCAGGACTAGCTATATCTAGAGCTTTTGGAGATCACTGCATGAAGGACTTTGGACTAATCTCTGTGCCAGATGTCACATACACAAAAATTACCATCAGGGATCACTTTGTCATATTGGCAACAGATGGGGTATGCGTCTTTTTATTTTTGTGTTTAATGCAGTAGCTGGTTTAAGAGGAGCTTTTAATTTAACCAATTTCAAAAGGAAAAGCTTTTTATTTGGTTCAGTAAGGTAGTATCATTTGAAGTTTTTAAGTGATTAATGAGTTCTTTTTGCTGCCTCTCAGGTATGGGATGTTATATCCAATCAGGAAGCAGTGAATATTGTTTCTGCAACACCACATAAAGAAAAAGCAGCTCAAAGGCTCGTTAAATGTGCCATGCGTGAATGGAAGCAGAAGAAAAGTAGCATTGCTATGGATGACATGTCAGCTATTTGCCTATTCTTTCACTCCTTCCCTTCCCTTCAACTCCCAGCCATTAAAACTGTTGACTAAGAATGCTATCATGTTCGTTAAAAAACTCATTGCAGCTTCCTTAGTACACACATAAATACATGTAAACTTGTATATAAACTTGTCAACTAAGATGACATTCACCGTACAACTGTGTTAAGTATCTATATCCGTCATCATAGTCTGTGATAATGCTGAAAAGCATAAGCATAGAGGAATATCTGCAAGAGAGGGTGCAGTATCCCAGAATCTTACAATTTCAATTTCAAGTCCCACATTTGGAAGCTTTATAGAATAATGCTTCATGCATTCCTGAAAGAAAATTATACTTACTAAGAGAAAATTGTGTGCATTACTGAAAATATGATCTGTTACTGGAATTGGTGGTTGCGTGACAAAGTCCCACATCGATTGTTTTGAGTGGAAGGCGGGAAGCTATTTCACACAGAGTTATTCGATAGACCAAAAAAATTCTATTAGAATAGATTCCCTCTTGTATAAACTTATAGAATAAACTTTAAATCTATCCTAACCTATAATATTAAATTTACCTTATTAATCTGGTTTATAATTGATACGGTCTTCAAAATCAACCTAATATTTTAGTTATCAACCTTATTTCTATTTAATATGGACTCTTGTTTGAAAATTTTCATAAAAAAGAAAAGATTTTTTTTTTTTAAAAAGTGAAAAGTGTTTTATATAATTTAAATTATTGATTTGTGAATAATAAATATAACTAAATTATTTCCTGTAACTAATCATTCAAAGAAAAATAATAATTTATAAAAAAAATTAGAGAATACTATTTCATAATTTTGTATCCCTGTTTTTATTACCATAATTATTTTAATAATTATGTGTATGGATAAAAAAAAGTTTAAGTTTATAAATAAAAAATTTAATTCTTTTCCTTCATCTTTAAATGAAAAAAAATTCTAAGTCTAGAATTCGGGTTTTCAAAAGCCTAATTTTTAATGTGATTGACTATAATTTCAAACTAAATCAAAATTAGGTTTTCCAAATTCTAAACTACTACATTGAATTATGTTATTTTAGAATTATGTTATTTTAAAAAAAAAATCATTAAACTTAATTCCGTTTTCCTTATAGTACCTGGGTCTTAAAGTCTTAAAGTCTAGAATATGTGTTTTTGCCATAAATCATGTGAATTATGTGGGATGTGTAGGGATATTATAAACTATTATAGACAACTTCACCTAATTTAACCAAACTTCCATTTAAATAACTAATATATAACAAAATGGATATTGTAATTAAAAACCTATTATTATTAACATAATAAAAGTGATTTCATTTTTCCATTTGTATTTATAATTGTATTAATATAATTTTGCTGGTAATACTTCATATTTGCATCATTTTATTTATAAAAAATATATATATTTACTCTCTACCATAATTATAATTTTTTTATTTGAAATATTTGAATACGTATGCTTATTTGATAATTTAAAGTGTTTTCAAATATTTTTATTTTTTAATTTAAAAATATGTTTTTTTTATTACCTTGTTCTTAATATAACTAATATAATAATCTACACTCTTATAAAATTGAAAAAAAAAATACTTACTATGTTTTATGTTAGGTTATTGTAGGAAGAGATATTTAGAGGATATTCTACCATTAAGTTGACAAAAGGAAAAAGTGATATAGATGATATTCTATATGAAAAAATTGTTAATTCTCTAATGTTTGTGATGATTTGCACTTGTCACGATATATTTAAGTTTATACTAAAGTTAGATAACAGGCTAAAGGTATTTATGTAAAGAGTTATATTGATTTAGACTATATTACTTGGACAAAAAAGAAATTCTCATAGATTTATAATTAGTTGAGTCTAAAAAGGTAATTACTTTTTCAACCTTTAAAAGAGAATATATTATTACACAAAAATAGTAAAAGATGTCTTATGACCAAGGGCCTAGTTAAAAAGTCATAGGTGAAAGATCTTGCTATAATTTAATTGTGTATTATAACAATAACAATGTTATTTAGTTGTTCAATAACAATGTCTATTATAAAAAAACCTAAATATATTATCAAATTGTATTTAGTAAGGGAAGAGATTGATTGTTCAAAAGTTTGTAAAAATAATAAAGTTCTAAATAATCATAATTTTTCAGTTAGTTATAAGTACGAAGGTTCTATTAATATTAAAAATTTCACATCAATTATAAATAATGTCAATTTATAATATATAATTCATAATATATAATTTATAATATATAAATGAGTTATAAACTTTAACTTATAGTTAATTTTAGAAGGTTAAATTAGATTTAGATTATTTGTATGATTATTATTTTATTCCTTTTAATTAATTTTATTTTTTTACGAAATTTATTATATGTGTGATAAATGATTTTAATGTAAGTAATTTATGTTTACTGGCTTTTAGATTTTTTTTTCATAAACTTTTATTTTATTTTATAGTTACATTTTTTTAAAATTATACATATTTTTTTACTATATTTTATAAATTACTTGGTATTATTATTTGGTTTTGTTTTTAATAATTACGGAGATGACTTTATTTTGTTTTTTTAGTTACTATGATGACGCGATGATACATTTTATCTAATTTTTATTTAACTAATATAATAAACTACACAACAACTTTATTGAATTGCATATAAAAAATCTCTTTAATTACATATAACATTTAATCACAAAACAGTGGCACTTTTATTTTTTACAAACCATATGTAATTTTGGTCTGAACAAATTTTATTTTAAAATGAAAATGAGCGAGGAGAAAATAATAAAAACTTATACTTAAATTTGTTTACTCTTTTTAATGAATAAATAATTTACAAGAGAATAATAAAAAAAAAATGATAAAGTGAGGGTCCAGGTGCAGTGAACCAGGTATGGGTGTATCAAATGAAATGGACACACTTGTGTTGTGGAACATCAGAGTGGCAGATCTCTAATTTATTCCCCTAACCCAACCAAACTAGTGCTAGCCAATCATCACTGTAAGATAATCTCTTCTTCCTTTCTTCCTCTTACATGGCCATGGATAAAGCTTTGCCCAGTCGTGATCTCACTCAACTCTCCGATTTCGATGCCTTACTCTCCGCAGACGATTACATCTCCATTTGCGGTTATGGTTCCCTTCTCTCCGGTAATTACTATATGCATTCTTTCATCTATCATCTTTATTCAATATAATCCTCTTTACTAATTTGTTCCCAACCTTAACTCTTATTCACAGAGAGAAGTGCCAGAAGCACTTTTCCCAACCTCGTTAACTTCCGAATCGCCCGCTTAACCGGATTCCGCCGTCTCTTCAACAGCGTTGGGGCCATCTTTTTCACTCACGGTGTTGCCAATATCAAAACTGAGGTCCTTCTCTTTTTTTTCTCCATTTTCTTGGAATTTTTTTTTGTCCTTCTTGTCGCCAAGAACTGAAAACTGTTACTCTTTGTTTTTTTGTTTTTGCATTTAAATGATATTTTCACATTTCATGACAAATTTTAATTCTTATATTCAGAAATTGTAGATATGCTTATTTCTAATCTAATAACATATTATAATATGTAATATATTTATTGATTTTTATAATTATCTCCAAATATTTTAAGAAAAAAATACACCAATGTCCCTCAAAATAAAGTCGAATTACACTAATGCTAACCTCTAATTATAAATTAAACATACACACTTTTTTAGTATTTTTCATACAAAGTCTTTTAATTTTTAAATAAACATTAATGTTATTAATAAAGTCACTTTGACTTTTCTTATTTTATTTAAATTAACTTATCAGTTAAAAGTTTTACAAATTATGAAAATTAAAATTTCATAAATTATCATTTTATAATATTCTTTAATAGAAATATAAGAAAGTTTGTAAATTAAAAAAATGTGTTTTATTTATTAAAAATATAAAATAAATTATATATATATATATATATTATTTTATTGAAAATGTAATAAAAATAAAAATTTATTTTAAAGTATAATTTTATAGTAGTAAGTATAAGTGTAATTTATAAAAATGATATTGTCCATTAGCATGCGGGTTAATGACCAAACAGAAGTGTTAGTTGCATAACTCGAAAAAAAATATTATATATCAATATTTTGAAATGAAATAATAATAATAATGATTCTTTTTAAGAATTAGGATATAATTATAATTAATTATTATAGTTTTTTAAGTAGTTTAAATAGTATTTTTTTATGTTTTTTATTTATGAAAAAATTAACTTTAATATAATATTAATATTATGTTTATTTAAATCTTATTATTAATGATAGATTTATAGAATGCAATAAAAATATAAAAGATTAAAACAAAATTATTATTACAACAATTGAATATAGAATTTTAAGAATTTGTTTATGGGGACTCATCCGCTAGACTATGAGCCAATCATGATGCCATACATACTAACAAAACTAACATGCAATCTTATATGTGAGAGACTGGTCAAGCCTGGGTGGCTTTGTCATCCCTAGCAATTTCTAATATTTGTATTAATTAAAGTTAAATAATAATGTGTTTTTTTTTTTTAATTTGGTTAATGAAAAATAGATTTTTAAAAGGGAGAAAAATAGAAAATTTTGAAGAAGTTATAAGACGGATTTGATAATGGGCAGTAATTGGTCGTTGGATGTGGTTTGTTTGCCTGCATGCAGGAAATTGCCGGGCTGTCTGTTGAACCTTGTGAAGGTGAAACAATTATTTTAGTTGTTTTCGAGATAAAGAAAACAGAGGTACTGTCTTTGCAAAACTTTCAATTCTTTGATTTGTGAGGAAACAAAAGGAAATTATCTCATCAATTGTTCTTCTTTCTTTATTTTCTTGTAACGGATTTAGATCCCGGCATTCATCGAAAGGGAACGCGCCTATCGGTTTTTAGCTGTGAGTTCTTATTTATTTCTTCATTTTTATTTGCTTATTATGGATTTGTTCCGGTGATAATAGAATATCCCATACCTGCTTCAAGAGTTCCAAATATAATTTTGAATTTATTTTGTCTCCTATAGGTTGTTCCTGAATCACTGGATGGAAAGCCCTTTACCAATCCTGCAGTATGTTACTCAAATGTTACATTTTAATGATTATCTTATTTTTAATTTTAGTAACCTTTTTTTTTGCTAGATTTATTTGTAACTTATATATGGTGTTTAGCTGTGTTGATGGTTTTGTGTGTCATCAACGCAGGTTCTCTGTGCTTCTTACACTGACGAGGAGTTCTTTAAATTTAGATGCAGTGGTAATGTTACAAAATCCAAGTTTATACTCAGTCAGAAGTATTAGATTGCAAAAAAACACAGCTGTGCTACGCTTAATTTTAATTAAATGAAGTATATCTATTTTTTTAAACATTTAGTTGGTAATTTGTGCAAGGTACTTCTTTTGCAACTATTTTCTAACATTTCTCAGGTATCCAAAAAATATATAGGCTATTTTTTAATTTTTAGTTGGGTAGTCCAAACTTATTTTGAAGAATAAGTTCAATTTTTCTAACATATTTGATTATTTAAAAAATAACACATTCACAATCATTTACTAAAATTTTCTTTGAAAACTTAATTTTGTAAATAGACTTACTTTGCTTTTGCTGAAGTTTAAGCAAAACTTATACATATGTGGTATTTTTATAAGTGTGCCACCCTCTTTTTGAATTTGAAATGTCAAAAGATATTTTTTTATTCTTGTTAATTAAAAGTATATTTTAATGTTAAAATGTAGTTCCAAATAATTTAAGCACACATCATATTCATATTTATCAATTTAAAATTAAAGGAAGAAGAAACTCAACTTGACCTCTCTCTTGTTATGGCATGCTTATATCTCTTCCAATATTTTACACTCCATACGATCTGTGACCTTTTTCTAACAGAGGGCAGGGAAAAATATTTTCAACGGTATGGAGAGTATAAGATCCATAAGCTCTGGAGGGATGATATTTTGCCGTGCCGTGTTTATCTTCGTCACTGGTAAGTATCCACTTCTGCTACTTAATTGATTGATTCAAACAACACCTACCTTATATTTCAATGAAATGTTTCATCATTTTTAATATATTCAGATTTATTAAATTTGAATAGATTTTGATTTGAATGTTCTGTTTCACCAATTTAATATAAATTTATTGATTTTTAATTTTTGTCTTGACATAAACTATTTTAAATGACATAAACTATTTTAATTACCATTATATGTATAATTAATTAAATATAAAACAATTGTCTAATAATTCAAACAAATATTACTAATGATGATTTTTTTAAATTGAAATTGATTGATATTAATTTTTAGTCAAAGTTGACCAAAATGTTTTTTTTTTATTGATATATGTTGAAATTATTTTAGTTGATTGAATTTTTTATTGAGTTTTTCTTTTATTAGGATTATTCTTATGACACTGTTGGTCGAAGTTTTCTTAGTTTACTTTGCTTAATGTGAATTGAAAAATTCCTCAAACTAAGTTAATCGAAAATTATTTTAAATAAACATTGATTATATGTTATATGTGAGAGGCATATGATTATGTTTTGTTATTTGTTCATTAAATCAATCCATCCTAATGAATTCTTGCAGTGCCCTTGGTGCGAAAAGCCTTGGTGAAGAAGTGTACAATAACTTTTTGGATCATACATTCCTGGGTGATCGTAAAACAACCATACGTCAGTACTTTGAAAAAATGGGATCAAAGATAATGGAAGAAGAGCCACCTGAGTCTTTGAAAATCCGTTATGGTGGTTGATGTCATTAGATCAGAACAATTCGTCATATCTGAATTTTATTCGTTTGGGGACATCCTTTTTATTGAAGAGTGGCTGCCCGAACTTTGAACGGTGATGACAATAGGCAAGGGAACAAAGCAGATTTCTATTTTTAAGGATGGAGGGAGATATATTAATAAATTGATAGGGGCAGAAGGTCTTTAGAATAATACTTGTATACTGCGAATTAAAGCTGGTACCAGTCCCCGTTAAATAAATATTTATACATATGAGTAAACTTTACTTATAAAAAGGGTATGAACAAGAAATATAAAGATAAAAGACAAGAAAAAAAATACATTTAAGGAATGTTTGACAGAGATGAAGATGAAGTAAACAAGTAAAAAAAATTAAGAAAGTGAAGGCTGTTTAATTAAAATGAAATAAAAAAATTGAAATTAACTTTTGTAAAAATATTATTGTTTATTATATTATTAAATTAAAAAACAGGGATAGTGATCTCAAGTATTTTATTTCTGAACATTCTCTTTATAATTCCATTTCAGCGTTACCAAATGTTGTATTTATAATGATATTGAGAATTGACGTGATAAAGAAAATTTGAAAAATTAATATTATAGAAAATTACTTGTTTAAAGTGAATGTCTTCTTTTGAGCTTTTACCAAACAGGCGTACGCAAGATATAATAAACCAAATAAGGACCTCCTAACTAAAGATTGAATAAAATAATTATAATTGAATAAAGTTAAATAGTTCGGGTGAGATATTACTTGAAGAATTCACTGTATAAATTTAGTGCCTGTGATTTTGTGTTAACGAGTAAGGAAATTAAAGCAGGTTGCAAGGCCCTTATGGCAAGTCCCATATCGGACATTTTACAAACTGCCCAGTGGGACTGCCTATAAATAAATCAAAGAAAACATTATGAACTTAGCCTGTCCTGTCAGGGGGTGAAAGGCGACTGGTCAATGATCGATAAGTGACGACTAGTCGTGCCAACACCTAAATATCGAACACTCACTCCACGGCGGGTGAGTCCTGGCCCTACTTAGGTTGGGAATTGCCCGTCAATTTTTGGAAGCTTTTCCTCTGAGGAGAGGCTCTATATCAACTCTAAAATTAGTTATTAAAAGATGAATCTATATTAGGTTTAGGTAACATTCATAAAAAGTAATTTATTCACTTCTCCTTGGTACTTTTACATCTGGTACTGTTGGACATTATAAATCTTTCTTTAGTTGCTGGATTAATAGTTGGATCATCTGTCTGTATCTTGGCATGTAATGATCATTTATCATATTTTTTGAAAGTCTGAACTTCCTATATAGCTGTCTAGGTGTTTCATATAATTTGATATGTTCTTCCTTGGAGTTTGAACTAGATTTGTCAGAAGCTGCAGAGACAATATGCATAATTTTACCTGGGGGATAAAAACAATAGTTGTCTACAAGGTTAGATGTTGAAATTGAATTGCTATCATGAACAAGTTGATCTTCCTCAATTATCTCTTTTGCTGTAGCTGTCTCCTCTACCCGAGTCAGGATGTTCAATAAATTCTGTTTCTCAAGCTCCTTCTCCAGCTCATACCACAATTCACCTTCTGTAATGTGTTCATGGGCATCAATGACTGGCTCCTCTTCATCCAGGACATCAAGTCTAGATCTTCCACTTGAGGAGTTTGGTTTATCTTTATTAAGCACAAACACACTTTCAGTCAAAAGAGATTTACTTATATTTTTTGGTCCAAGTGAAATTTTGACCAAGTCATTTAACTTAGATTTTGACAATGGACCAATATTCTGACTGTGTGCAGCCATATTTTTGACAACAGCTTTTGCAACACTTCTTGCATGCTTCATCACAACCTGCAAGTAATAACAGGATCCTTATGTAAGATAAAATATACATATGAAAAAAACTCCTACATAAAGGAGGTATACAATAATAGAAACAGTCTGAGTGTTAGGTTCACTGCAAGTACAATTGATCAGCTAATTGTTCTTAATAATGTATGATTGGATAACTGCTTTATAAGAGCACTAGAATGTCAAATAGAGATAAGGAAACCTGAATTTACCTGGGTACTACTGGTTACAGGCAGTAGAATTGCACCTACACCAGTTACCTTGTCTTTTGCACTGGATATAGATTGTAAGTGAGATCCAAGAGTACTTGCTGAACGATAGATGACATTCAGAACCTTTGTATGTTCAACTTGATCCCATAAATCATTCAACCAAGATGATGCAGCAACCTAACAGAACTAACTCGAGTAAAAAACAAAGCATCATCTAATAGATAACATTAGAAACAAATTAATTAAAACTAATATGTACTCAAATATTGGAGGTTGGGAGAACCAGCAGAAGCACCTCAGAACGAAGATCATCAACAGAGAAAGCTGATAATGTGGGCACCAAGTCGGAATTATTTATAATGGTGGTGATGAAGTGCTTTCCTGATTCAGCTAACCCCCAAGTCATACAAGCAGCTGAAAAAGACAATAGACAATAATGATAGATTGCACAACAAAAGTAAGTATTCTTAATTAAAACAGAATATAATTACATGTCATAAATATAAATACATATCACACCATAAAGCTATGTAAATCTCATTTCCCCATTCATCAAAATAATAATGTTGGGCATATAAATTTGAAATCACGTAACATAGTCCCAAACTGATTAGACAATAGCTCCAGCTTCTTTCCAACACCAACATATTTTTCATCATTATGAAATGAAATAATAATTCATCATAACTTAGAGACAACTAGTATTACTTCTCAATTCAATAAACTTCAAATGTAAAATTAGTATGATCATGCCTGGAGCAAATGTGACACAGGTGCTTGAAGATAACTCTTTTTGTTCCCTAAGAATATAAGTCAACAATGATGCAGTACCACCACCAAGTGAATGTCCAACAATCTGTGGTATTCCGAAAAGACAAGAATATGGTATGATATGAGTAATGTGATTAAATATATATAACATTGATTTGAAAGAAAAAAATAAAAAAGAATGACATTCTAGTGAAAAAATACATATAACATTGATTTGAAAGAAAAAATTAAAAAAGAATGACATTCTAGTGAAAAAATCCATATAACATTGATTTGAAAGAAAACATTAAAAAAGAATGACATTCTAGTAGAAAAATACATATAATTTTGATTTGAAAGAAAAACATTAAAAAAGAATGTCATTCCAGTGAAAGGGTGGAGAAAGTTAAGACATAAACAGATGAAAGAAAGAACTGAACAAATCAAAATACAGGGCTGTAGCATCATAATATTCTTATAAGAATAATAACAGTACCTTGACTTCTGAGTCTGGACATTCCTTAAGAGCCTTAATTAAGGTAGGACTGCAGAGTTTTGCAATCCAACGAGCTGCAGCAACCATACCACAGTGTGCATGTCCTAAAACCAAGTTGCTTATCTGTCCATCACTAAGAATGGAATGGTGAAAAGGAACCATAGCACCAGTTGCAGCTGTCAGTGTGTCTTTTATGCTATGAGTTCCCCGGATCAATAGAAGGAAACATCTGGATTGCATATCATGTATAATAGTGAAAGCGGGCTTCAGAAGCTGCAGGTTTCATGACATTAAATCAGTTTTCAGTTACAGTTGAGCAATATAAAATCTGAAAGAAGAATAGAAGAAATGAGCAAAGATCATTTAGCATGAGAAGTAGAACAAGTTTTGTAAGACGTATAGAGTAACATGTAGAAATAAAATAACTAAGGAGATACCTTAACAATTTCAGAAGTATAACACAGACATGTTTAAGGAACATAAATTATCAACAATCAGTTACATCTGTTAGCACCTCAAAATAGATTTGGATTTGTCAAACCATGTCAGAGTTACAGGATTTGTTATCTCAGAATGGACATGACCAACCATTACCTTGAATTTGGGACTGTGACTCCCAATGAGCTAGGATGTTCTTTAAAAGATGATCAAGGGTAATGAAGAATTGTGAACAAAGGGCCAGACATGTATTTTGAGGCTTTGCTCTAGGAAGCACCCACACAAAAAATCCACTGACATGGTGCATGTATGAGACTTACACTGACATGGCTGTGACACTTCCGACACGGGCTCATTCTTGACTACCCCTCCTACATTCCTACTATAGAAATAATTTTAAAGTCAATATAAATTATATTATATTATATTCTAAAATTGTTTGACGACTATGTCTCTTGGCATTTCTTTTAGGCTCACTATTACAGGACTTAACTAGTTGTTTTAAGAGATATGTTTCATCTTCTTAAGTGAATTTTTTTTGTAAATATTTTATTGTAAAACGATCCCTCTTTTCCTCTTAGTATTCTTCTGTGAAGGTTATTATCATATGACCAAATTCCGGCCCTTCAAAGATTTTGCTTGTTCTGAGAAAATAAATCAATAATTGTGCATCTGCAGGTCCACATAGACAGGCAAGAAGATCGTGCTTAAAACTTGAAAATTAATAGTATCTGTATAGGTTAGTGAAACATGAAAATTTTACAAAATTGGTGCACCAATAGAGCTGCTTTAAGGGAATTCAAAGGCATTCAACAGTGACACAACGGCTACAAATTTTAAGTGTCTCAAGCATTTTGCATGAGCGTTAAAAAGGAAATAGCAAGACAAAATTAAATTCAACAAAAAGGCATAAATATTTCCAAGGAAAACATGCATCCTGATTTATTGGTTCATCTGTCCCTGTAACGATTGGACAGATTGGCCAAAAAGTGAGACAAGCAAGTACTAGCTTGCACACTTGAATTGTACATGGATAATGTAATGGTGGTATGTTAGACGTCTTTTTTTTCTTTTTTTTTTTTTTCATTTGGAAAAAAGAGATCCTTGTATGATAAATGTAATAAGCATTCAAAGGACGATATAGCTTTGGGTTGCATTCTAATTACGGTGATGTTCAAACTATAATCTTCAAGTACAAGCAGTCTCTTCACAGATGAGCTCATTCATTGTCCCTTATAACAAGAGTAACCACCCTCCTGTTTTGATTCTTCTTTTCCCCTTTTTCTTAACACTCCTAGGTGAGTCTGTGGTAAGGGGGGAAACGAATGCAGTTATCTGCTGCCTCGTAACTTTCTTACAACGTAGTTGAAATTTTGTGCAGGATCTCTACTCTATTTGATCCAAGGAGCTTTTCATTGTCATGACCACATGTATATCTATGCCTGTCTTTGCTTCTCCAGCATGTAGAGTGATCTGTATTTTCCTCTAAGAGATGTGAATAAAAAACATTCATTGACCTAAAAAAACATTTATGAAATGAGAAATTTCGTTGTCACCACCGTTTTTCAGCACTGGGCAAACCAAATTTCACATATTTGGATTCTCATTTTACTTTCACAACAATAACTTGCTTACTTAGTCCTGGGGTCAAATTAACCACTAAAAATAGTTTATTTTTGCCTTTCACCTAAATTTAATAAAATGAAACAGAAATGAAGAAGTGGCAAAAAACTTACGGTGCAAACATAAAGTCTATATGTTAACATTAAATATTATTATAAAGCATTTTTTGGTTACTATATTATTATACATATTATGAATGATAGTAGTAGGGTCAACTCACAAGTTTGATCAATCCTAGCTTAATTACTATTTTTTAGTATAAGAACTCAAGAATCTATATGACACTAAATGATGTTTTCTGCGTTAGAAAGAAATATCACACTGAGAATCGGATGTATAACTAATTCCATCATGAAAATAGTTACTTGCATTGTGATATCACTTTGGCAAATAGAGATATAACTAATTGTATTCCATAAACCGATGATAGTGTCAATTGTTAACTACTTGCATTGTCAGGAAGAAATCCTGTTCAGATTACCTAGACACCATGCCCTTACAGTGCTGCAAATGCACATGATGCAGATCATTCTTAAACCAAAGTCCAAGCCTCATGAATTAAAATTCTAGCAACATAGAAAGACTGACAGTGCGCACTGCCGTTATCGGATCTACACCAATTGCATTAAAAATATATTGGGTGCAGATTTAGTCACTCTATGAATAGCAAACGCGCTTGAGTATTCATTTTTGTCTAATCAAGATTAAGGGTGTACGATACAGGTCCAAGGAATCTCGATCAAAAGAAATGAAAACTTTCTTTCCATATTAGAGTCTCTTTATCACGTGGTCTCTTTGAGCTTGGAAGGTCATTGTATGGTACGGTGGAGTGGATCTAAATTAAAGAAATGAAATTTTTTTTCCATATCACAGACTCTTAATCAACGTTGTCTCTTCAAGTGCATGAAGCAGGCGTATAGCACAAGTCTGACTGGTCTCAGCCAAAGAACGAAAACTTTTTTTCAAGACACTTGTGTTCTACAAACCCCTAAACCTGGGAGATCAGTCTACAACATACACAACCATGACCTAGACCAACAGGTGACATCTCTTTTTCACAAGCCGGGTACATCCCAATATCAAGCTAAATTAATCATATTAAGAGGTAACTAGATGATTAAAGTCTTAACCCAAGATTAAGATCATATTGGGCCACTAGCTAGAGTTCATACATCAAAAAGTTCATTAAATTAGTATCTATAACATTTCCCATTTACACATTTATTACCTAATCTAACTTGATTGCGGATTTAAGTATGGGCTGTTTGGCTACATTCCGAACACTAATTTCTATAACATTTCCCAATTGATCAAATATATTCAGGAAAACAAATTCCAAAAAGGGTATTTCTGGAAAAAATACAAAAACCATGCATGAGGAGGACGTCTAGTGATTGACTCTAAGAACCCTTACAAAATTAGACCCAATTATAAATTAATCTCATACCCTCTTACTTCCATCGAATTTTCTAAGTTAACCCCACCAACAATGAACATAGAAAGAAAAGAAAAAAAAGACAAAATTACAAAAGAGGGTGTCTACCTCAGCTTTGGGGTTGTGGAGAAGGACATGGTCCTGCGAGAATCCAGCAGAATCCAAAAACTCGGGAAACGGTTTCTTGGAGAAAAGCATGCACAGAGTCAACAGCCTCAATAGTTTCTCTAAGTCGCCTACAACTTCAGGGCCTTTCAACTCCACACAACCGCTCCCACCATACACACTCGCAACTGCGAAATCACCCTGCAAATGTCGTCTCACAGTTTCAAACCCAAAAATTCAATTTGACCACAACAAAATTGGGAAATTGAGCCAACCTGTTTGAGCATGAAGGAATTGACGCCGAAGGCCAAGTCTGCGATTGGCCATTTCCCAATAGTCTCGGAGTAAGTGAACCTCAGCGTCTCCGACAACGTCGCCATCGATTCGAACAGATTCGCCGGCGCCTGAGCTGGCTTCGCCCTCACGGTCCGCGCTCTCGACCACTCCTCTTCGGCCTTCTTCCTCCGCCTACATAAGAGGTAGAGAGCCACCGCCGCTCCGGCGGCCGTCGCCATAGCGCCGGCGGTCATGGAATCGGCAGAGAAGAATAATATGCGCAGAACAGAAGGAAAATGGAGACATAAATTGGGGTTTGGAATATGGTTTGAGTGTGTGAAACAGAAACGTAGAAGAGGAACTGAGAATGTGCCTTTCTGGGAACATGAAGCTTAGTTGCATTATGACCACAATGCCCCTCTTTCTTTGGTGCAAACATAACATACCAAGAGCATAGCCATGGATACCCATCCTCTGCAGTTTCAAAATAACTCTAGCAGAGGGAGGGTTCAGCTTATTTTATCTTTCTATTTATATTAATTAAATAAAATATAATTAGTTAAAATTTATTAAATCTTAGTAAAAATTGTAAAGTCTAATGTATTCAATAAAAGTAAAACTTATAAAAAAATTATAACTTTAAAATATTCAAGATAATTACAATTACCATTTTATATATTCTATACAGTAGCGTGTACATATCTAGCTAACAGGAAAATCATTCTTTGGTCAATATTTAATATTTATATTCATTTAGATGTAATTTTTTTGATTATTTGTTGCTATAAAATAAGATTAAGTTTATGCATATTAAAGAATACTTTTTAAAATCCATGCATGCATTATATTATTTGTAGTTTAAAGATTTAAACGTATACCATTGGAGAGAAATTATGTAAAATAAACTATTTGAGTGTAATGTAGCGTTTAAAATATCAAAGTAATAAGTTTTTATATTTAAATATTTTGTATTTATATTGATTCAGGGACTTTATATGAAAATGAAGAATAACTAATGAATTAGAAACTATTTCAACTTCTTATCAAACCTTCTATCCTGAACTTCGGAATTAAAGTATTTTCATTATACATATGAAATTATCAATGAGGACTGGGGATGGAGAACATTAATTTGCCTTATACAAAGTTTTTATTTTAATGGAAAACTTTATTTTTTTATTTTAAACTAACTTTTTATTTGTTTGGAAAATATTTTTCTAGCGTTTTTCTAAGAGATTTTTAAAGAAGAAAGAAAATTTTATGTAATTTTTCAAAATTTCTGAAATAACTAGTGTATTAGTGTTTAAAAATACACAAGAACCAAACTTTGATCTAAACGTGAGGCTTAGATTAGTGCTGAGCAAAAGCACTAAAAATCAATAGTTTGTTGGGCCTTGTAGACGTTAGCGGACATTGGGATGTTGCTTTTTCCACCCCCATGTTTTTACACCTGCACCCCCGTGAGGGGGTAAAGTTACAAGATTGTTCCTTAAAAATCGGTGTTTGATTGTTCCTTCAAAATTATGTCATTAATAGTTGAAAAATATTTTTTATTTGTCAGCCTTATATTTTATTAATATCAATCAAGATTATTTCAATTGTTAGTTAAAATTCTTTTTACCAACATTAATCAAGAGTTACTTTCTTATCGACCAATATTAAATTTTTTTTCTAATGTTAAACTAAGTTTTTTTTTGCTGAAGATACTAAGACTTTTTTTAAAATAAGTTAGAGATTTCTAGTCAAGATAAAACTATTTTTTATTAACATTGTTGAAATTAATTTTTTATGTGTATGTCAAAGGTTATTTTTTATGCAATGTTGAGTTGGTAAAAAAACTTAGTTACCTAAACTAAAATTGTTTTTGTCCAATGTTGAATAGGAGAAATTTTTAGTCAATTTCGATATAAAAGTTAAAAAAAAAAAATCTAATCATCAAAATTGAAAATACAATTTTAATAAGTATTAACCGAATCAATTGTAGTTTATATAACTTAAAAATAATCTTAATTAATCTCAATCGAATTGAAGAAAAAAAATTCGTTGACACTATTAAGAAAAATGTCAACTTTTGCTAAAAATAACTCAATTAATATGAATCGAAAAATATCATATCTTAATACTTTTAAATTATTAAATATTGTTTAATATATACTTATTTTATATCTAACAATAAATGAAATTCAGTCCATTAAAATTCTTTTATTTAAATAAAACACGTAAAAAATTAATTTAAAATAAAATATATTCAAATTCAAATTAAATCCAATTAATAAATTTCTATATTTGAACAAATGGTTAGAGTTTTAATATTCATACGAATAGAAGTCGAACTATTTCCTATTGGGATTAGGATCAAGTAGAAGACATGACAATTCAAATGAAAATCTTTGAGGAAGAAAGATACGTGGAGATAAAAATATATTAATATTTAAATGCCTTTTGTTATATTTAAATGCTTAAAGTTACTATAATATTTTTGTTTCTAGTCTATGCAAATTTATGCTTTTATTTATAATTCATGCAAATATATTATTTTTAGTTATCGTTTTGGATAATGCAAGTGTTCATCATATCATCAGGGTGACTCGACTAACCAAGATTTTAAAAATGATATGAACCAAAATTTGTGGTGTGTGTAAGTATAAGAATGTGAGGAATAGAATAGCAGCTTCATTTTGAATTCAGAATCCTGTAGGAGTCATGTTAATGCAAAAATGAACTTTTCCTTTCTCTCTTGTTTTATTTTACTTCTCTTTTTCTCTTTTCCAAAGCTCTTCAAAGCAATATGCCATTCTTGTCATTCCATTAATTGGGGAATTACCAATTGGTCATGCTGATAACAATATCACTTATGCCTTTTTTGTTTGGTTGCAGACAAATCAGAAATGAATATATATATATATATTGCATAGACTTCGATCTCTACCCTGACCCACAATTCCTCAATTTTCTTGTGTTGGATTTTGAATTTATAGTACATTGTTGACCTGTATATTGGGCTATGGGAGTTTCAAATTAATTAGTACTATCCAATAAAAATTGTACCACTTTTTAGCAATTTGTCCATATGCAAAACAAAGCCTATCTTGGAAGATGCAGTTGTTAAACTCAAAACAAAGGTTCGGTTACCAATGTCTGAAGCAATAGTAGTATTTCATTCAAACTTTATACTACTACATTTGAAGCAAACATTTAATATACTACTTTAGTTTAAATGTACAAAACAAACATTTTTTTTGAATAAAAAAATAGCTAGTTTTCTCTGACTAACTAGTAAAAATTTGGAGAAGGCCAGAACCAACTTGAAGCAGGACAAACCAACTTTCCCCTTAAAACAACTGCACCAAATGTTGTTACATTTTCACCTAATTCTCAACCAATACATGATAACGAAAAAGTCCTCTAGTTTTTATCATTAGACAAATTCATTTAGTTCACTAAATTAACTATATTTCCTTTATGCTTGTAGTACATTGTAAGTGTTAAAAAAGGTATGAGATGCATTGTAAAGGGCACCCATAATGAATTGTGAGGAGATGAAAGATGATATGTTGTTTTGAACAAAAGGACAGAGGGTAGGGACCTATAATATGATTTCATTATGTTTTTTTTAACCTACTGAGAGCACCTTTTGATTCCTAGCTTCAACCGGGCATTATATGAGTGGGTCACCCCTACTTGAACGCTCCCATCTCATCTTCACGGGTAATTTCTCGTTGAATTTAAAGACATTGTACCAAAATAATATTGCAATCTACCTACCCCAACACCATAACCTTCAAACCTCTATGAACCCTTCATGTATTTTCTACCACTAATTCTCACGTTTCGCTGCACAAGTCTATAACGGGTTTCATGTACCAAGAGTGCCTGCTTTTCATGACTGTTTTGTGAGTTTCTAATTTTCCACAATGCTCTTACAAACCTCAAGCATTAAAACAATTCTTGAAGTGGATACTGAAAGAGAAATCATTAAAAGTGGCCAGAATCACTGGTAAATGGGTTAATCAAATTACACAATTGATTCAACATCTCAGATTTAATAATTTTTACAAAACAATCTTTAGAAAACAACCTCTGAACTTCTGCAATTGTCACAGTGCCGTGAGGTTCTATTTTCAGCCTAACATTTTACTACTTACTAGTTGTTGAATGTTGCAACAAATGGTAGGAGGCGGTAGAGAAAGGGAACAACAACTTGGTTAATCTAACTAACATAGAAGTAACATAATATATCATCATATAAAATAAGGTGTTTTGGTTGGATTTAGATTTAAATTTGAACAAGAAAAGGAAAAAGAAACGTAAGGGCCAAATGTCCTTCCCTAATACTTCTCAATCAGGGCCATTTGGAGAGAATAACGTTAACCTCTCCATATCTCTAAACTTGTCTGATCCCACCAACTGATCCAATGTCAAAAATCTCCTCCGCAAAGGTTGCTACTTTTTCTTAACCTTTGAGTCTCTGTTTATTATTACTGCCCTCCGAAAACCAACAAAAGGAAACCACCTTCTCTATTTCTAACCCCTATTCGTGTTTTGTCCTCGACTTCCAATATTCGCGCTATCATATCACTCTCAAAATGGGGAGAATGGGACAAGACTCAGACCCCAAGTCCAAGTTGGTATTAGAGATTTGCTCCATTTCCACGCGTTCTGTTCTATGTGCTCATCATACACTTCGCTCAAAATCAGCTAACACAACTTTCGTTGACTGGTATTGCATTCTTGGAGTAAGTTCTTTACCTTTCTTGTTGAAACAAACCGTGTATAGGTTCCATTTTATGATGCAAAGTTTCTCCATATTGGGTTCTCACAGGTGGAAGAAAATGCAGGGGTGAATGCCATTCGCAAGAGGTACCATAAACTGGGTAGGTTTAACTGGTTCTATGGTTTTGTGAAATCTGGCATTGTCTCTTTTCTGAATAATGAGGAGCCTCTTTTTTTTCCCCTTCTGTAGCTTTACAAGTTCACCCAGATAAGAATAAACACCCCAAGGCTGAAATTGCTTTCAAGCTCGTTTCCGAGGTATTTCTTTGATTTTTTTTTTTTTTATCTTTTAATTGCTTAGCCGCTAAGCCTGCAGATAACATAACACAGAAAGAAAGAACATTTATTTTCTGGTGATTCTAAACTTTGAACACCTCCTGTAGACATATACCATAAATTCCTTCCCAAGTCTGAGTATAGTGGAATCCAATTTCATCCCCTGCCAACCTTTTTCTTGTAGGCATATGCATGTCTATCTAATGCAGCAAAGAGAAAAGCCTTTGACTTGGAGAGATATAAGCATTTCTGCATCCAGTGCAGAAGAATTCCGTATACGTCGAGCAATGTCCCTGTCAATTCAGGTGGATCAGGTTTTAGAGCATGGAATATCATCACCAGATCAAAATCTTTTAAACTTTGGAGAAATATTAGGGAAATGAGAGAAAGATTCATGGACGAGGCTAAGGTGATAGAGAACTGTTTGCGAACAAATTCAATGCCAAGGAAAGAATCTCCGGGCCAAAATCCGGTTGGCTTTCTACATAGAAGCAAGTCGCTTCATAGATTTGAGAAAGAAACCCCTGTTTTCAATCCGTCGGATTATTTGTACCAAGGCTACCCTCATCTGAGGAGCAATATTTACAAGAATTCTTCAACCTTTTGGTACTTGCAGAGAAATACTATGCTTCACAATGAAAAGGGAGGAGCTCTGCATGCCTCCCCTGTTTTTGAGGTACAATCTAGGAGTTTGTTTGCTAGCGAATTCGCTTTTGTTCCGTCAAAATGTTAGCTGGAAAGATTTTTTTAACGCAATGTGATCGTCAGCCTCTCGCTTCTTTAAAGGATTAATTACATTTCGTTTGAAATTGATATGATATATATGCGTCTCATTACGAACCTCCCAAGCGTAAAAAATGCATTGAAATAAAAATTACACAACATAGCTTGAAAAATTTAATTAAACAGTTAAACAGAGTAACAACAAATAACCGGTAACACTGCCTGGGTTGCAAAATTGCTGCATTAAATATGCAAAATAGATCATTACACATCTAGCACTGTTTCTTCTGGTGGTCAAAATAACGACATCGGCTTGCTCAATCAAATCTAGTCTGTGCCTAATTCAGAAAAAAGTAGACCGCTACTGCCTCCACATCATAACTTGGCTACTGATCTTGTGCCACAGATGTCCCTTTGAGATATAGTCCCCATCTCCATAGAAGACAATTATTGGCTTACTTGTTCTTTATGCTTCGGGTTCTTGAGAATTCCACGGTCAATTAAAGGCTGTAGCTCTTTTTTTACAAGTTTTTGCACTTTCAGATCTGGTGATTCTAAAAATGCTGAAACAATTTTGCAGCTGCAACCATATTGACATGACAAAAAGAAGACGTAAGAAATCATCCTTTGCACCCTGATTGCATTGGTTAATAATCTGAGCCAAAAAGTAAAAGAAACTTACCTATGGCCATGCGCCCATAACTCACTTTTCCCTTTAAAAGCCTTTTCCCATAAGGTGGAAGCAAAGCTGGGGCAATCCAAAATCAGTTTTCTAATGGTCCGACTTGAATGGAAATTTTCAAGGACATGCTCCTCTTCTGAATCTGCTGGTTTAGGCATTGCTGCAAGAGAAGCTACTGCATTGTGGAGAGAATTTATCTTATCATCCAAAGTTGGGCGCATTATGCCATCAGAACCCCCTGTTGCAACCTGCATGTGCAATTGAATTTAACAAGGCAATACTTAGTAATAGATTTACAAAACTGGTGAGATTATAATATCAACATCCAATTTATTACCTCGTACAAAATCTCCTTGCCAAAATTTGACCGTAGCAGTTCTCCCACGCTCTCAATACAAACATCAAGAAGACTCTGCAAAGCCAGTTACAATAAAACAAACATTTTCAGCACAACTTCATAATACACCAGGTTTAGGTTCCGCATTTGCCTATCATCAAAATCAGTACTAAGTTCCTTTTTAAGTTTATTTTAAGGTTGGCTTTACTATGACCTTTATCTAACTCACTGATTTATTTGTCATTGATTCTTCATTTCTCCCACTCTTTTATTTTATCATCAATGTATAACAACTAAAAATTAGGTGAAGGGTATAATTGACTAATAATAGTCTTCATCTTTTAAAATGACATATACATCTATAAGAAAGTTGAAACTTAAAAAGGATCATAGGTAATATGATTTATGTGAACATATATAAAAAAATTGTTGAAAATAATCATAACGAGCTTAAGAAGTGTATAGGGAGTTTCACTCAATATTAACCTAGAAATTTTCCATTTTATATTACATGCAGAACCTTTTTATTCATTTTCTTGAGTAAAAGACCTAATTGTCCACTCTGCATTAAATACATCTAGAGTCTATGGATTATATGCAGAACCTATGTATTCCTTCTCTTGAATAAAAGACCTTTTCATTCTCTAGATTCTCTCCCACAGATTGCTTTCTCTCTCTAAATCTCCTTCTCTATATTAAACAGAAATATGTAAAGAAACTTTCTTTTATCCTAATTAAATCAGGAACAAAAATTAAGGACAGAGACAAGCAACAGTACAAAACACAGGTGAAACATGTAAAAAATCAAATAAAACAAAAGCCAAATCAACCTACATCTGCAAGTCCACTCTTGATCAATAGCTCCTGCCTTCTAACAAGTGGGTCTTTTTTCCCACTCTCAGCCAGGTCGGAATCATCCACAGAAGTCTTATCTTTATTAACTTCATCCACTGCCATGTCTTCCTTGGATTCTTCGTCACCTAGTGAAACCTTCGTAGTTTCAGTAAGTGAGCTAGCTCCTGATTGATCCTGATAGCATCAAATTGAAGAGTGTGACAAATATAGCTCCTTCCAAGTAACAAAATACAGAAAAAATAGATTAAAAAAATAACCTTCAGAGACAGAGAAGGTATAGATAAACTCAGAGTAGCAAGATCATCCGGACTGAAATAGCGTGAACTATTAGGATGTAATAATTGGAGCAAGGGTCGCCTTCCATTCTGTAAAATTCGGAAGTAAACAACAGAACTCAGAGAATTACAACAAAACACAACAAAAATATACATAGCATAAGAAGGATTTCTACGAATTTTTTTATTAATTGATGAAAATTATATTCACTTCTTCATAATGCTTGTAAACATCAAAGGTAAAGTACGGAAGGACAAACCTTGTCCAGAACAAGCTCCTTTAGAACTGACTGAAGCTCACGAATGATAACCTGCAGCATGAATGATTTAATGCTTAGAAATAATGGCTATCCATGAGAAAAACAGAATCATAACAAAACCAAACAAACCTTTGTTATCAGTTTTGTGTCATCGACAACTGAAAGGATGCAAACCAGCACCTGAAAAATTGATTATACAAATTTATTCATACAGAAAATCAGAATGGAATGTAAGCAAGCAACTTACGAGAAACTAGATGTTAGGAGTGCAAACATGATTCTTTTTCACTGATTATTAAAGTTGGTGTTAAAAGTATGATTGGTATTGTGCTATACAGCTTACATAAAGCTGCTTTCTGGGTATATGTACCTAGCATAAGGGGTTGAGTGTTATAGGGTATACCTTTCCCTTGTAATGTACTCCTCTCTCTTCCATACAGACACATATATAACATCATCAGCTGAGAACAACTCACTGATTTTTATCATTAAAGTTGGAAATATGCCATTCTAAAACAAGTTTTAAAGTAAGAATTACAGATAATAACTACATATAAGAAGCAACTATTGAGTCAATACACTTGACAACCGAGGAACATGAGAGGCAGATAAATAAGTGATAGGCCAATGTCATTATAACACTCTAGAAAGCCAAGAATCACGAGAATGAATTCACACATGCAAAGTGGGGTTAATATAACAAAAAAGGGAATGGATTCTCTGCAGTGACATTACCACTGCATGAGATCCTACTCCAATAAATTTTATCAATATAATTTAAGAAAATGGAATTTTAAGCATTGCTCAACTTTACAAAACTAACTTGTAATTTGAGGTTTAAACCTACTTATATACTATAATTTGACTTTATCTCGAGCTAATATGGACTCTTCAACACACCACTCATGACGAGGATTGGACATTTTGAACGTGAGACTAGGGGAAACCCGATAACCAGTAACACGAGGCCCAACAAACTTAACTAGGATAGGCTATAAAGGACTTTGATATCATCTTAAGAAAATAGAATTTAAGTCTAATTCTACATCACAAAATTGGTTTTTAAAGTAAAGTTTGCACCCACTTATATATACTCTAATTTGGTTTTGTCTCTAGTTGATGTAAGCTCTTCAACAATGTGACACTGTGCAAATTAAAGAGTGTGATCTTAACATGACAATCTCATGCTTTTTTCCACTTGAGAGGATCCATTGCCAACAAAAAGGTACAACATAACAAATGTCAGTAGTGGATGTTTGGAAGAAGAAGAAGAATAGCAGAGGCAGTTATGGAATATTTCTAGGAGGGGAAAGAGGAAAGGTATTTAATTATTCAGAACTTGCGGTTTTAGTATTGGTTGGTGTTTGTGGTCTCCAAGAAATCCTAAATGAGAACTTCCTTTCATTTACTTCTCCGTTGTGTTTGGCCAGTGGATTTTGGGAGTTTTTCATCATCTTTTAAGGAAATAGCCTCCATTGTTTGAGAGAATTCCAGTTTTAAATTTCAGAACAGTGCGTTAAACAACCATGGAAACTCTTACAAACATGCGTGCCTTTTTGAACCCTAGACGTTTTGCAAAAACAAATCCCTATCAAATGATTTAGGTCCATATATGGTTCACAGCTATTTCCAAAATTTTTAATTATTTAAGTGTGAACTCTGTCACCAGGTCAAATATGTTTTTCCCTTTTATCTTTGCCCAGGGAGAGGCGCCAGGATGAATAATTTAGACTTAGATAAAGTCACAACTAAACTATGAATAGGCTGGGTGACAAAAAAACATAGCCTCATAGTCAAATTACTTACCATGCACCCATATTGATGATAAGCTGTTTTGTCCACGTGCCCCTTCAATCCTTTGATAATCTTCTTTCTTTCCTATGAATGGAGTGTAAAGAACAATCATATGATGCTCATCATCATGAATACTCTAAACATTTCTATTAATAAGAAAGAAGTGCTGGACACACCTTAGCATTTCCATATTTTACACACACAGTTCCAATTTTGGCTCCATCCCTCGTACCAATCATTCTAACAATGAGTGGACTTGATAACTGTTGGATTATATCTGTGACAGAGGACTTATAAAAAACTTGATTTAGATACTATTGCCCAAGGTGAAATTTGTTGCAGAAACAAATGACGTGAAGAAATATTGGTGAAATGGGAGAGAAGTACCTTGTCAGCAATGCTAAAATATTCCAGCAAAACTCTATGTAAGATAGAATGGTCAACTATCCCTTTCTCCAAAATTGGCTGAATCACTGATGTCATATGTCGCAAAACTGAACCTTTCTGTAGCTTCAACTTGGACATTACATCTAATAATCTGACATACAGTAAAAGCTAAGAAAAAACTCCAGCAAGAGAAAAATAAATAAATCACTATATTGAATTCTTACACATCGCATTAAAATCAGTAAAATTAAGAAATTAACGTCAACTCTGGCAGGAAAAGAACTAATCATTGCAAGGAAAATTGTCCTTAACACTGATTTATACATTGCCAGCTTCATAGAATGAAAGTATCAATACAAATTTCACGAGAATTTACTCATCTACAAGTATCTAAATGAAAGTTGAGATCCAAGAAAATATACTATGTTTCCCAAGTAATGTATTTAAATTTAAACTTATTTCAAATCATTCAGTGTACTCACATAAAGTAGAGGGATATCGAGCAAATAGTCAGAAATTAATTAATCATATATTGAATAATTGTAGTTCCCGGTTTCTATAATCATGGTGCTTCCAAAACACCCCCAAAAGGCATTCAATCATAAGCAGGTCTCAAATAAATAAATAAAAGTTCGAACGAAAGGTTCATCTATCTTTTCTATTTAACTTTTGTAAAGGTTGGATATGACCTTATGCATTCTCCCTCCTTCTATTATTTCCAGTAATTATTTATTTAAAATTATTTTAAACATAACTTATAGTGATGTTAAATTGTAGACTACCAACAGTTATGTCTTTACCTGCTCTCTTTCAATGACACTAGATCCTTAAACAACTGAAGTTCTGTGGAGTATAATTCCAAAAGCAGTTCTTGCTTTTGTGCTGCATTTGCTAACTCATAAGCATGCTCAACAACTGCATCACATGTAGATACACAAAACTTATTGCAGGAAAGTTGACTTTGGCTAAAAGCTGAACATTAAAATTAACAATTTCATATCGGATCATGAAAAATCAGCAGAAATTTAGTGAGAAACTATTATTGGATTTTCTCCCTTTGTTAGTCGCAACGTTTTAAATCTCAGATGGCAGCACATAGTGGTTGGCTTCAAAAACACTTTACCAAGATAGCACATGGGAGGACAGCTGCTAGTTAAAAAAGATTTATAGTTTATGTAATATATACTATATACATGGAAATTCTCAAAAAGATAAAAAAAAATTCAAAAGTAGTAACATTTTATAATTAAAAATAAAAAGTCACAGTTGTTTTAACAAAACGTACAAGTAAACACCAACGAAAGTCAAATTAAGTTTCCTAGATTGCAGTTATCAGTCATCATCTTCTAAATCCAAGTCTTCTTTACCATTTCACTATTATTACATCTATATATTTCAATTTTGGAAATTAAAATTCCAAAATAACCCTCCAAAAAAGTCCTGATGTCTCATTTCTAAGGTATTTTTTGAAATCAACAAATGACACCATTCTAGCGCCCACTATGGTTGCTATTCAGCTGCTGCACTAAACTGCTCCAGTACAGCAACCCCTGTAGCAGGCAAGGGAGCTCCACACTGCTACAGTGCTATAGTGTGTGCTATTTAAAACCATGGTTAGTAAATCTGCAATCCTGAAATCCTAAACAATTCAGATCCAAACCATGAACATCTGCAAGCAAAATACAACCCAAACCTAAGTTACATACCAACTGACCCAACCATATGACGAAGAAGAGGAGCAACATGACCATGGAGAGTGGAGATAAAGCCTGCAAGTTGTTTCTTGGAGGCTGAAAAAGGAGAGCCAATTAGAAGAAAATATGAGACTGACAAATATCTACGTATATTTCATATAGACCATACCGTTGTCGAGCATCTTCTTCACTAAGTGAACAGCATAGGCATTGTATGCTAGATTTAGCAAATGTGGAGAAAGCTCTTCAAATACTGCATCCCTTTCAGCTTGTGAACAATGCTTGACACAAGTCTTTTGATTAAAACAAAAAGAAAGTAAAAGATTTAAACTGCAAGCTCTTGTAAAATTATGTGAAACTGAAAGTTGAAAAAAAATATATACCAACTCATATACCTGAAGAATACGAGATGAAATGTGAGAGCCAGCAATCTCTGGAATCTTCCCCTTCATCTTTTGCAGAGCTTCTGTCACTAGCCTAAAATTATAAAAAAGTCCAAAGTAAGACATAATAGGGACAACAACAAGAAAAACAAAAAGGCTTAGCATGCCATTGACAAAGAAATATCAGTCCCTAAATTTTTTCTTAAAGAAACATACTTAGCTCTGTCCTCTTTAGCAATTTCATGACGTCTCATTTTTTCCCATAGACGTGCAAGCTCCTGTATAGAATTAACCAGAATTAAATAACACCTTGTGAATTCTCAGCAATCGATGTGCAAGAAACTTTGGTAATAAACAGGGTTCTAAATTGCGGACAATAACAACTGTTGCACCGCAATGTTGTCTGTGTGGAGCAACACCCGCAATTGCGGAATAAATTTTAATCACGTAAATTTAATCTTGTATTCTAATTGTTGAAGTGTGATGGTGTAGGATAGCAGGAGAATATAAGAGGCGTTTGATGGTGGCAATTTGGCAAACTACACAAACTCTTAAAATAAAATACAAATGTTATACAACCTAATGAATAAAACATATACCAAAAAAATTAGAAGAACTGTATAATTCTTCTTTCCATTAGTTGGAATCATACAATATATCACGCCATGAGCTACCGCAATTTAGAAATAGGGTTACAGCGCTAAGTTCAAGTGACATATAATGTTTAAAAATACGAATAGGAATGTTCTCACTTGCTCAAGAGTATAATGTCGCTTTCTCTTCTTTTTTCTGGCATCCGCAAGTTCCTGAAATGAAACACACACACCCTCAGCTAATCAATCAAAACAACTAATCTACAAATTTTTCGCTGATCAACTAGCATAGAACAAACCAAAAATTGAACAAAATCCTCGAACGATTCCAGTATGATTATCCACATCACAGGCACATATCGAAATCATAAATGTGCAACACGCTATTTCAAATTATTGCAATAAAGAAGAGAAACCTTGGCTTGAAGACGACGTTCTCGGCCGGTGAGAGGAGGCTTCTGCTGCTTCTTGTCTTTGGCCACAGAAAGTGGTTTGTGCTTCTTTGAGGCAGCGAGATTGGAAGTCTTGGAATTAGAGTGAGACTCGTTAGTTTTAGTGTCGATTCGCTTTCTCTTTTTTGTGTTTCCGGCGTCCTGCTTCTTCGCCGCCATTGCTCAAGCTCTGAGGTTACGTTTTCCGCGTTGAGTAACCAGCACCTATAGCTCGGAGGGAACACGCGGGTTTACGATTACTAGGGTTTATACAAATTTTCATATATGTTGATATTTCGAGATATATGTTTTCAATAGCAGTATGCTAAAATGTCTTTTTTGTCCTTTAAAACTGTTGATATTTCGAGATATATGTTTTCAATAGCAGTATGCTAAAATGTCTTTTTTGTCCTTTAAAACTGTAGTAATTTCTTTTTTTTAGTAAATTACACTTCAATATCTGTATTTAAAATAAATTATGCTCAATATTTCTATTATTTGACTCTAAAAATCTCCTATTGTTTTTAGTTATGCATAGCATCGTGCATATTACGAAAATCCTTTTTTATGGATTAAAATTTGTGTATGGATTTATAAACGAAGAAAGTTTATACTCTACTATACCTCAAAAACAACATAAATATGCAAAATCGACACTATCTTAAAAGGAATGAGAAAAAAAAAATTGAATGAGTTGCAATAACATGGAACACGTAAAAAATCAAGCAACAAAAAAAATTGAACACATTTAAAACAAATTTTTAACATTCAAATAGGAAAAACAACAATGTTCAAACTAACTGTAATAAAAAAAAAAAAAAAAAAAAAAAAAAAAAAAAACAACGATAAAAAAATTTTTTATATTTTTTTTTTTTTTTTTACTTTGAATTGAATAATTAATTTGTTAATAAACATGCAATAAAGAAATTGCAATTGATTCAAAATTTGTAAAGTGAGAGATAAGATCATTTGTTTCATTGCACTACAAATTTATTGTACATTTGAGACTTAAGATTAATGCACGTTCTTTTCTCTATCATAGATTAAGAAATTAGAAAGTATATATTCAAATAGAGATGAATTTGTATTTTAATAGTGAATAATGATCTAATCAAATTTGAGTGTAAGAATCCAAATGTGACTCAAATCAAGTAAGGATGAACAGAAATTATATATAAATATTTGGATAAATGTGCACAACAAATAAATGGATTAAAACAAAACTTAATCCCCTAAAGTACTTGACTAAACACAATATGGTTATACAACTAAATCTTCATCTGCCACAAGTATTAAGAATAATAAGAAGAAAAAATGTTTTTGACCGAATAAAAAGTGCACCTCTTAGATTTAACATACAAAGGTATACAAACTTAGGTACGTGCAGTTTATTAAATAGTTACGAACAATTTTAAATACATATATAAGTAGCACAAATAAAAACATTAAAAACGTGCTTAAGCTTGGACAATACAAAAGGTATGAGAAACCAATATGATATGAAATCTCATATAATTACAACAACTATAATTGATACTTTTGAATTTAAATTAAGCTAGAATCACAAATCTACTTTATTATGAAAATATAGAGAAGAACAAAGATGAACAAAGAACATGAGAATGAAAATATTATTATGAAAATAAAGAGAAGAACAAAGATGAATAAAAGACATGAGAATGAAAATATGCTTTATGTTTTTCTGTATGTTTCATTCAAAATAAAGAACTGAATATATACAAGTATTGTATCCATTCTAGGTATAACTAAATAAAGAAAATAAAATAAAATTATTACAATCTGATAATGTCATAAAAACAAATAAACAGAATTTATGATAATTTGATTCTACCATCAAGACAGAATCACATAATTAATTTCCTTCTAGAAGCCTTCTATCCATATCCTCTGAAACCCCCCGCAAGTTGGGGAGCAAATATTGATGAGACCCAACTTGGAACAAATAATCTTGAAAGACTGGGGACATAAGGCTTTGGTATAAATGTCTGCTAGTTGCTCTGTAGTGGAAATGGGAAGCAAATGAATGAGACTCTTTTTCAACTTTTCTCTAACAATGTGACGGTCTATTTCTATATGTTTGGTGCGCTCATGAAACACTGGATTTGCTGCAATATATCTTGCTGAGTCATTGTCACAATATAAAAGAGATGGTTGCTCAAAAGGAACTTTCAAATCTTGAAGAAG
>Ga0099825_1000392_pt1 | contig 44664 bp, 37 predicted proteins | sample SiratroredBW_FD_76838 | JGI IMG/M metagenome (GOLD analysis project Ga0099825, IMG submission 76838) | Root nodule microbial communities of legume samples collected from California, USA - Siratro red BW | ecosystem: Host-associated > Plants > Roots > Nodule | place: USA: California | collected...
AAAAATTTTTATTATATTTAAAAAAAAATATATATAATAAAAATTTAATAATAATTTATATTTTTTTTTAATAAAAATATACACAATTATATAATATATATATATATATATATATATATATATATATATATATATATAATATTTTAATGGTTAACCGGGTTATGTTGATAGCAAATTTTTTGGGTCACAAATTGATGGCCGGAAACGATGTGCAAAAAATTAGACCAGACATATTTTATTTATTTATTATTTTCTTAAAAATAAAACTAAGAACTGCAAAGAAATAAAAATAAAAAAAAGGAAGAAATGAAAGTGGTACATTACACACTTTCTCTCGTCCTCTCTCGACTAATCCCTAGCTGTTGTTGACGGACTCTCTCTCGACTCGCACACTCTGCCGCCTTCTTCTCGCCGGCGATTTTCTCTGCTCCGGCAACGGAATCCACCCACCATCACTTGCACCACACCCTCCGGTTCGTTCTCATTCTCCACCCCTTCCTTCATCTTGTTCAATTTATTGTTCCCCGCACCGCGTGATCTATTATTGGTTGCTGTCTGCATTTTGGTACCGAATCAGAATATAGATTTTCATTGTTATTTTCTTAATTGATACATCTGTCATTCGAATCCCACATTCAGGGTTGTTGAATCCTTTAGCTCCGCATATTACAATGGAGCTTTAATAGCTAATCGAAACTCACGATTTGCTTGTTTTGTTTCATTTCTCCTTTCAATATTTACACTCTCACGTTTACCCTTAGGTATATGCAACTCTTCGCAATCCATTTTTACTCGCAATTGATCGCTGAACTTGTTCTCTTCCTTTTGCATATAATGACCGTTTTAGTCGAGATCACTCTATAATGCCAGAAGAAAAAACCAATCCATTTTTATGGTGGATGAAATGTGCATAAAGATAGAAAACTCCTAACTGGTGGCTTTGCTAATGAACCAATTAGTGGCAGCAACAAAAACTTATCTGGCTGGAAGTTGGGCATTTGCTCACGTGTTATGACGCCACTGATATTACTGTCATCTTTATTTTATTAAAGAAGAATATCCTTTTTTATTTGCAAAGGCTAACATATAGTACGGTGGGGAGGGTGACATATACTACTGCAGTTTAAAATTAGAAGAATATAGCAAGCCACATAAGTTAGAAGTTCTAATGAAGCTATAGATCATTTATACTTTTTTTTTGTCAGATTTACCCCGAAAACAACCATGAAGAGAGCACTGAAGCGAAGCCACAAACCAGATCCTACCCCCGCTACAAATTAAGCAGCCAAGGTATGCCTTTGAAGATATGGACAATACTTTATGTCCATGTGCACCATAAAACTGAACATTTTGACCAAATATTGTGTCTGTATCCTTGCTAAAGTCAAATCCTTAAAACTGCTTTATGGGATACTGTTGAAAGCACTAATGCCCGACTGAAATTCCTGCTGCAGAACCCAAAGGTATGAACATGCATAAAGGATATAAGTTCATCAACGGTTTGGTTGTTGCATTGGTTTCTACTTTGTAACAATTCTGGGTCGTACTATATTCCCCCTCTGTTTGCATATTGATTTAGGCCCATAGTTTGTTTTAGGTTGAACGATGCTAGTATTTTTATCACTTTTATATATATCCGTAATTTATTGTTTGACATGCCCGTCTATAACAGAGTCACTCAATGTTAACCAAGATCCTCTACTATATTGTTTCATAAGAGAGTTATTGGCTTACAATGCCAAAAAGCAAATGATCAGCAATTCCATTATATATCTGCTCACAATAAGAAGGAGCTTTGTTAATCATGCATATTTCCAGCAAGTCATTTGTATTATTCCTATCAAGTATCACTGTAAGGTAGTCTATAATTATTTGGAAAATTGCAAATAAAATATTGGCATTTCCATGATGTTAAGTGTGTCTAGCCCTAGGAATGACTACAGAGTGTATGATTTGATGTTACTATAATAATTTATGTCTTTGATAATATTCATATTTAATGGTAACTTATATGTGGATGCAGATTGCTGAAAGGTATAAAGTACTTTGATGCATTGTTGCAAAAAAGTACTATCGATGCTTTCATTCGATAGGATATTTTTTGGTTGGTACTGTAGATTATAGGCCAAGGGATCAAATAAGCATTTGGAATGTTTTGCTATGGCCCAGCAGTCATCTAGGCTCCAGCGTTTGCTTACTCTCCTGGACAGTATCCTTCACAATTTCCTTATTTTTATATTTACTTTACCTTTTATTTAGTTTTTTTCCTGAAGTTTCTTTAACTAAACTTTTAAAGCTGGGTCAACCCAAGCTACAAGGTTGACCGCTGCTCGTCAGATAGGGGACATTGCAAAATCACACCCTCAAGACTTGACCAGTCTTCTCAAGAAGGTATCAGTTTTGCTAAAGTTCTATTAACACTGTTTTGTTGTAATATGTTCCGTTATGCACCATCTTCACTGTATGTTGCGTACTTTGGTGTAAAACAAAATTGGTAATGTACTTGTAGTCTTTCATCTCCGTCTCTCTGCTATCAAAAACATTTTGTTGGTGGATGGCTCTATGTTTAAGGTTGAGATATAAAACCATTTCTTGACCTGCTTGTAATGGTTCAAGCTTTGGAATAATTTTTTGACATGTTTTTTAGCCTCTTTCATGCAGTAAAGAAGATTAAAGTTCTTAATGCTTGCTTGCTGCTCTTTTTTTTTTTCATATTTTTATTTAAAATAAAATTTAAGCACAAGGTGATGACTGCCTGCTTTTGTAATAAGAGCAGGTTAGTGTTGAAACAGCATCTAATAATTTAAATTTAATTTCAACGTGTTTTGAAAGCTATACAAGATAATCATTAAGTACTAATGATTGTTTCTTTTATTTAATATTGATAACGATAATGGGTATTAACATTGTGTTCATGTGATGCTTAGGTTTCTCAATATCTCCGGAGTAAAAATTGGGATACACGAGTTGCAGCTGCTCATGCAATTGGATCAATTGCCGAGAATGTTAAGCACATAAGCTTGACAGAACTTTTTGCTTCTGTTGTATCAAAAATGAGTGAGAATGGGATATCTTGTAGCATTGAGGATCTGTGTGCATGGCTGTATTTACAATCAAAAATTACTGGAAGCGCATTTAGAAGGTTGTACTAAGAATGATTCTTTAACAATTTTTTTTTGTTGCATAACAAATATTTCTATTTGAGAAAAAAAAGGAAGGTACAGGTAAGGGGAGTAATTCTTCAAAATAGAAAATAAAAATAATAAAAAACTTAAAACTGGCAGTGCTCACCAGGCTGCCCAATTCTTTGCTTATAAAAGCTGGAAATATCTTGAAACAGCTGTGGGCTGAATACTGAGAAGAATAAGCAAAATTATATGAAACAGGTTCAAGGGAAAAAAGACATCTGTAGAACTTGCGGCGTTTTACTCCATTCTGTTGGACCAAAGAGCACTTAAACTGTACTATGCCATAGTTTTAGTCCAATGTTTTTACTCAAACCTGTGTACTGAACTACAAAAATCTGATCCAAATTAAATTGCATCTAGAGAGTACCATGAACTGAAAAGTTATAACTTGATATTGCTTGAAAATAGTTTACCCCTGCTTCTATTATGACAAATACATTTTATTTGGAAGATATTAACTTTGTCCCTTGACAACAGCTTTGATATGAACAAGGTGCTTGAATTTGGGGCCTTGTTAGCATCAGGTGGTCAGGTAAATCAATATACTCTGTCTCACACACGCAGATATTTGTCACTTGTTGTCAATATGTTAGGATTAAAAAATACCATATTAATTGCTTTCCTTCATCCAAAATAAAATAATACAAACAGAAGAAATGTAAATGGTCTAGGAGTAAGGACTCTAGAAGGAATGTGAAGAAGTGCTTCTCTACTTTGTAAAACTTTTATAAATCTAAATCTGTCTTCTCCTTAATAATTAATATTAGACTTGATTGTGTCAAAATATTGGAGCACCAAATGACAACATATGTGTCAAAATACCAAAGAGTTGGATCCTTCCTTCCAATGGTTTCCATAATTTTTTTTAATGATTATTTTAATACGATTACATTATATTGGAATTAGATGTTTCTAGATTTAATTATGAAATTGTAAGAGAAGCTTTTAATTGCCATCAAGTTCTCATAGATCCAGCCTATAAATATGCTTCTATACTTTAATTTCAATTCCTTTTGAGGTTTTCTGTTTTCCTTATTGCATGTGCAGCTATTGCATAAATATGTTTTGTCTTGTTCCATTTCAGGAATATGATATTGGAAATGATAATATAAAGAACCCAAAGGAGCGATTGGTTCGACAGAAGCAAAGTCTTCGACGTCGTTTAGGTTAGTATGAAATGGCTTGTGGTGTAGTATCTCATTGGCCAGTAAGTGCTATTGAAATGATGACTAATAAATAAGTTGTTGATTGCTAAACTTGTATGACATATTCTTATTCATTATCTGCTCTAGTGGATGTAAATGGACAATTGTTGAGAAATTGATTTGTTGACAATGACATTGTGTTATCGGGTTTAATAAAAGGAGGACCCACCATAGATGCTCAATGCTTTGATGCGCCTTTTACTTTTCCCATCTAAAGGAGTTGAAACAAGACATTAATTTACCTTCTATTCACTTAGGAATCTATTTGTTCAAGTGCCACATAGGAATCTATTTGTTCAAGTGCTTTTTTAATTTAAAAATGCATCATTATTTTTTGATTATGTTCTTTTAAAGCTCAAGCATGTAAAAAAGCAATTGTAGGGCTTTGTATAGAAGCTAACATGAGTAGTTTATGCAAAACACACTCAAAGAACACTATATCATTGAATTTGAGCGCCCGCATGCCAAGCTTATACTAATGCACCCTAAGTCTATGCTCTCCTGACTCCAGAAGTACCTCTCGATGAATGTAGGTTTGGATGTCTGTGAACAATTTATGGATATCAATGATGTCCTAAGAGATGAAGATCTTATGGTGTCCAAATCAGACTCACATCTGAATGGGATCGATGGTAGAGTTTTTAATTCTCGTTCTGCACATAACATCCAGAAAATGGTTGCAAACATGGTTCCTAGTGTCAAATCAAAGTGGCCAAGCGCAAGAGAATTGAATCTTTTAAAGCGTAAAGCAAAAATAAACTCAAAGGACCAAACAAAAAGCTGGTGTGAAGATGGAGTTACAGAGGCATCAGGTGCTCAAAGTTTGACTCCAAAGGGCACATGTCCTGATTCACTGAATTACAGTAAGGTAGTATTCTGTTTTGGTCGTTAGTTAAATGATAATTTTGGGCCTCTAGGGCATGCATCCCTTTGATTTCGTTGCACTCCTACAGTCATTGGTGGTGGCAAATAATTTTTAATTATTATAATAGTAATTAAACATGTATTGGTTGTTGTTATTGCTATTGGTGGTGCCATCCTACTATTATTGTTGTATTATACAACCTTTTACACCTAAACAGGAGAACAAGCTTCTGTCTGTTGTTGTCTTGAAAATGCTATATTATCCTCTAAATTGTTGATACGCAAGTAGATTCATTTTTCATCTAGTATTACAAGGCATGATTTGGAATTATTTTAATGCATCATTTTGTATAGGTATTCATGGATGTTAATCACGATGACGATGGCTTTGAGCATGATGGGGATGGGCAATGGCCTTTCCAAACTTTTGTTGAGCAACTTATTATAGATATGTTTGATCCCGGTAAACATTTCACCCTTTGTCACTTTTTGTACTATTCGAGAAAAGACTGTTAATATTTATCTGCTGCTGTAGTTTCACATTTATTTATTTTCTTTGAATTCTTATATATCAAATGCTGTTGGCAGTTTGGGAGGTACGGCATGGTAGCGTGATGGCACTGAGAGAGATTTTAGCACATCAAGGTGCTTCTGCTGGAGTATTTAAACCTGACTCACACATGGATGAGACCTTGTTTATTGAATTAGAAGACAAAAGTATACCAAGCACTTTGAAGAGAGAGAGGGAAATTGATTTAAATATGCATGTTTCAGCCGATGAGTTTGATTCAAACTTAAAGAGGCCAAAACTTGAAGATGTGTCATCATCAACATTTATGGATAGTGTGATGACTTGCAACAATGAAGGTGATACTAAAATTAGTATTACTTCTGAAACCCATGGATGCAATTTAACTTTGGATTACGGGAATGGGCAATTTAATGGTAATTCCAATGACATGGATCTGGAGTCTCACTCTGATGCCTCACGTGATGCATGCAAAGAGTCTGCTAATATAGAAGAACAGAAGGGTCATTTTGATGACAATAAGATGCCCTCTGGAAATCTTATTGCGCTGAGAAATCTTCCTCAGAACTGTGAGCTGATGAACTCTGTTAAAGTGGCTAGAAGTTCCTGGCTTCAAAACTGTGAATTTCTTCAAGATTGTGTGATACGCTTTTTGTGCGTGTTGTCACTAGATCGGTATGATATCTTTGTTCTTTTTTTCTTTTTCTTTTAACGAACGAAGTGGATCCTGCGGAACTTTGTTTTAAGTAACTGATTCCAAAATGCTGTACTTACATATCTTATTGATGGCTCTTTTATTAAATAGATACCTCGAAGCTGTCTCTTATTGTGCAAGTTTCTTTGTTCATTTTTTGTTATTTTATTTCAGCTTTGGCGATTATGTATCTGATCAGGTTGTTGCTCCAGTACGTGAAACCTGTGCACAGGCTTTAGGTGCTGCATTTAAGTATATGCATCCTGCACTAGTAAATGAAACATTGAACATATTGTTGAGAATGCAGGTAAACATTGTTTAATGCTGCAAGTTATTTCCTTTTAATAATGTAATTTACAATGCTTAAAGATGCATTTTGCTTTTTTTAGATTATCTATGTGCTTTTCCTCCCTTTGAAGCAATTTCTTTTTTTGATGAGTTTTGGTTTGTGTTCTCTTAGATTTGTTTTTAATCTTTATGCTTCTGTTGTTGCCTTTTGTTCAGTGTAGGCCAGAATGGGAGATTCGTCATGGCAGTCTTCTTGGTATAAAATATTTGGTTGCTGTACGGCAGGTGCATATCTATTTTTTGCCATTTATTTTTGATACTCTTTCTGTCTGTATCTATATTGGCACTGTTGTGATGAATTTTGTCATGTGCAGTCTGTTAGATTTTTATGTGCAGTAATTATTTAAAAAATATTGTGGATCTAACTATGCTGCTTAAATTTTTTACTGCTCTTTTTTCTTGAGTGTAAAAGTTTTGTTTCTTGTGAAGGCCATCTGGGCTCTTCTGCCACTGTCTCTGTATAGACACTGTTCAGTTTGTTTGATTTTTATGTGCAGTAATTATTTATAAAATATTCTGGATCTAACTATGTTGGTTAAATTTTTTATTGCCCTTTTTCTTGAGTATAAAAGTGCTGTTTCTCGTGAAGGCAGTCTGGGTTCTTCTTCCACTGTTTTATTTCCCATCCTTGATCCATTGAAGCCTAATTTGCTTCTCATATGTGTGTGTAAATATAATTTCAAACTATAAATCAGCAACATTAAAATTAACGACTCTCAAACTATTCTAGCTCTACATTTTTTTTTGTTTATTGCCAGTTTCTCATAACTAGGAAAATAAAAATATTTGGAAGACTTAGGATATGTTTGGGATTATTACACGAATACAAAAAGGACCATAGTCCTACTTTTCTTTTCTCAATCTAGATGGTTACGAGCTTATGGGTTAGCAGCTTTTGGATCACCAATCTTATATTGTACAGAAAATGTTTTTCTGTTCTTTTAGAACGTAGCTGGATATATTAGGATTAATATCAGCAGCTTTTTTGATGTGGTAGTGTTGCATGCAAATGATTGTTGAACAAATCCTCTTTGCTTTAAAAAAGGAATTCTCTTTGTCCTTATGATATGGTCTTTACCTGGCAGGATAGGGTTGGTGTTGAATTGGAATCCTGAAAATGACTAGGTTGTTTAGTTTTTTTGGGGATTCCGGAGTCATATTTGGTTCTATGACTTTACTGGGTTTCATTGTTTTGTCAACAGTGGTATAGCTGTTTAATGTATTCCGAAGTCTTTGATGATTGAATTTAGTGGTTGACTTGAGTGGTGATGTCAACTGTTTATATGTTCAAATTGGATGATGTCTGTGAAGGATGTAAATGTAATATCCATGGAATATAAACAGTAGGGAAAAGTCCCTCATCCACTTCAGTAGTAGTTAGTTCTGGAGTGGAGAACCTACACCATTTGAATCATATCTATAACGCTAAAGGAAAAAATATCTATCAATTGTAGGATTGATAGCAGGCTGATAAGATTATACTGCCGCCATTTTCAGTTTGATAGTGATATGTTCTTGCCCTATCAAGGACATAGGAAGTAAACTGCACATTACACTGCTAGAAAAACTTAAGATCAGAGCCCATCTGATTCTTATTTTGGTATTTTTCTTAATTCAAAGGTTGAAGACAGTTGTAGGCATTACAAAGCTGAGACTTAACATAACTGCTGTAGGGTGTTGTTCCATTTATGAAAACCTAGTAGTCTTTTCTTAATTGATGTGCTGCTTTGTTTTTTGTTGCTTAAAATTCGAGAGGTTTTATATTGTTCTTTCTGGCTCTTTGTTTTGCTTGATGTGTCTTTTACTGATGCTAGGAGATGCTTTCTGATTTGCTTGGACGAGTTCTTCCTGCTTGTAAATCTGGGTTGGAGGACCCAGATGATGATGTCCGGGCAGTTGCTGCTGATGCTTTAATACCTGCTGCATCTGCAATTGTTTCCTTGCAGGGTCAAACATTGCATTCAATTGTGATGCTTTTATGGGATATATTGCTTGATTTGGATGATTTAAGTCCGTCCACCAGCAGGTATTTTACTAGCTGAAGTTTTGGTAGTTACCTTTACAATCTTAGTTATGGTGTCCCCTTTTTATGTAGATATAATAATGATTGTTTGTTTGATTAGTTCCAATGCATCATCACTTATAGAGCCACTTGAAAACTATAGAATTTAGGTGACTGAATTTTTATTTCTGAATTTGATAAGCACAAAGGGGAAGATAGCTGCTGCTAAATATACACTTCATTACATACTATGAATAAATGGTTTTTATAATTTCAAACGGAAGTTTCCCTCTAATTCTAGGTTTTGCACTATAGTTTATATTGTAGAGAGGCTAAACCATTGTTATACAATGTTATATTAGTATTAATATGTTAATTATCTGTTTGCAGTGTAATGAATCTGCTGGCAGAAATCTATTCTCAAGAAGATATGGCACCAAATATGTATGAAGTTTTTAGATTGGGAGACAAGGAAATAGAAAATGGAGGAGGTGGTTGTGGTGATGATGATGGAGAAGAAAATCCTTATGTGCTTTCAACATTGGCACAACGTTTGTGGCCATTTATGAGGCATAGTATCACATCTGTTCGTTATTCTGCAATACGGACTTTGGTATATATTTTCTTTCTCGATGTTTATTGAAAAAATTGAATCACATCTTATCAAATGCATTTATCAAATTGTTTCTCACAAAAGGTGGTACACATGTTGATGTCGTGTCATAAATTTTTTATCTTCAGGAGAGGCTACTTGAAGCTGGATATAAAAGAAGCATGTCTGAGTTGTCTGGTGCTTCATTCTGGCCCTCTTCAATATTTGGAGATACCCTTAGAATCGTATTCCAGAATCTGCTTTTAGAAACAAATGAGGATATTTTGCAATGTTCTGAGAGAGTTTGGAGTCTCCTTGTTCAGGTATATCAGATTTGATATTGTACTACTGAGGCTTAGAGAATGTTTATTTCATCTGGTTTCACATTCTGTCAGCTTATCTGATGCAGAGATAAACATATTTTCAGGACTATGTGTTGATTGTTAAGAGAAATTAGTTTATGTAGCTTCAGAAATCATGTACAGGACTATGTTAAAATAAGTTGTAAAATTACATGAGTACACAAATCATGATCATTCATTTTCTGAGGACAGAAATTGAGAAGATAGAAATAAAGAAATAAGTTGTGAAAAGAGGAATAGGTAAGAAATAAGATTGAATATTTAGTTGTTTGGTAGAGTAGAAATTGGCGAGAAATAAAGAGAAAGGATTTTGAAAGTTATGTAATTTGATTGATTTGATAGGAAGTCAGGATAGAGATAGAAAGATGAATAAAAATAGGTGGGAAATAGTACAATGGGTTCCACTATTATTTTACTTATTTTCTTGTCTCCTTCAACCAACCAAACAAAACTAGTTCTCTCCCTCCACCTCCTTGTCCTTCCACTATTCGAAACAAGGGGTTAGAGAAGTGATAATTCTTACCAGAATAGTGTTGGATCTTTTGTGGTTTGCTTTACCGAAACCAGTTGGTATATATATATGTTGGTCTTGTTATCCTCGCAACGTAGTCATGTTATACTTTTGAGTTATTATTGCAACAATCTCTTTCAAGCTGGAGCATATAATAAATCACGTTTAACATGTTTCTTAGAACTGTAGCTAATCCTGGACATCTAGGAGGCTTTGTAAATTTATGCGCTAGCTGGCTGGTCATTTGAATTGATGAAGCTACTAAAAATGCATCTTTACATGATATTTCTTGGATTGGACTACAATCCATCTCTATATGTCTAGTTCTGATGATTGCCTGGTTTGTTTGTGTTTTTTTTTTTTTTAAAAGTGTCTTTTAATAAATAATCAGATTTCAATTTTTTAATGTGTTTAATCTGCTTATTTTAAGAATATACATTTTTCTGTTTTTTTTATTAAGCACATTCTTTCCGCTTAAATAAGTATTTTTTTTAGAATTGTTTTTTTAAAGAACATTTATTTTAAGTTTAAATAGACTGAATCTGACTTAGGTTTTTTTTATTGTATTCTATTTCTACATAAAATATTTTATGTTGAAAGTTTGCTTTGTTTCAAGTCCATCTTCCCACTGCTTTATGTTTCTAGCCAATCATTGTTGTGGTGTAATAAATGTTCACGATAGTTCATTTTTTCTGTATAATTTTCTGCTCGCCTCTTCCCTTTGTCTCTAGGCCCTAAAAAGTGGTTTAGTCTTCCACCTTTGGTCATGGTTGTTTAAATTTTATGTAAATATATTGAATTGATATCTCCATGTTCTAATCCATCTAGTTGTCTTCCTAATTAATGGCAGTGTTCTATGGAGGACTTGGAGATGGCTGCAAGTTCTTACGGGGCTTCTTGGATAGAACTTGCATCTACACCATTTGGATCTGCGTTAGATGCCTCAAAGATGTACTGGCCTGTTGCTTTTCCACGAAAAAGTCAAATTAGAGCAGCTGCTAAAATGAGAGCTGCAAAAATTGAAAATGAATCTGGTGTGGAATATAGTCTTGATTCTATTAAAGGAACTATTCCACAAGATAGAAATGGAGATGTTCCTATGAATTCTGTTAAGATAGTCGTTGGTGCTGATGTTGACACATCTGTTACTCATACCCGAGTAGTTACAGCAACTGCTTTGGGATATTTTGCTTCTAAGCTGCCAGTGGGTTCTTTAAAATATGTGATTGATCCACTGTGGAGCTCTCTAACCTCTTTCTCTGGTGTCCAACGCCAGGTATGTATTTGTGTACAATAAATATATAGCCAAGCTAGCTTCAGCCTTCCCTACCTGCCTTTAATATTTTCTATTGTATTTAGGTTGCATCTATGGTACTTATTTCTTGGTTCAAGGAGATTAAGATCAGCAATTTGTCCAAAAACCTTGATGGTATCCCTGGTGCCCTCAAAGGTTGGTTGCTGGACTTATTAGCATGTTCTGACCCAGCATTCCCGACAAAAGATTCACTTCTTCCTTATGCTGAGCTTTCCAGAACTTATGCAAAGATGCGCGGTGAGGCTGGTCAATTACTAAATGTAGTCAAGTCTTCTGGTATGTTTGACGAGTTATTGGCAGCAACACAAATTGAGTTGGATCGCTTGAGTGTAGATGACGCCATTGGTTTTGCTTCAAAAATTCCAGCTTTGTGTAATGATAGTTCTGCAAATGAATCCTTGGCAAAGAACATCATGGATGATATTGAATCTGCCAAACAGAGACTCTTGACAACTTCTGGATATTTAAAATGTGTTCAGGTATACTTAAAAAATTATTATTTTGAACTTTCTTGAAGTGGTTGGTATTGCATGATATGTATTTCATGTGTTTTAAGTACTCCTCAATGATTTTGACTTGCTTATTTATGGTTCATCTGATGATTTGCAGAGCAACTTGCATGTTACAGTCACATCTGCAGTTGCAGCTGCAGTTGTCTGGATGTCTGAATTTCCTACACGACTTACGCCAATCATTTTGCCTTTGATGGCTTCAATCAGACGAGAGCAGGTGTTAGTTTAGTTTTTTCTGTTTTTCTTTTGCTTGTTTACTTGTTTAATTTATTGATATTTGATAAAAAGTCATAACTTTCAGGAGGAAATACTCCAAATGAAGTCTGCTGAGGCCCTTACCGAGCTAATGTATCACTGTGTTGCACGTAAACCTTGCCCCAATGATAAATTAATCAAGAATATATGTAGTTTAACTTGCATGGATCCCTCTGAGACCCCTCAAGCCAAATCCCTTTGTACCATTGAGAGTATCGATGACCAAGGTCTTCTGTCTTTTAGAACTCCTGTGAGCAAACAGAAGTCAAAGGTCCATGTGCTGGCTGGTGAAGATCGTTCAAAGGTGGAGGGATTTTTAAGTAGACGAGGATCTGAGCTATCATTGAGGCTTCTATGTGAAAAGTTTGGTGCGTCATTATTTGATAAGCTTCCTAAGCTGTGGGATTGCCTTACTGAAGTTCTTAAACCTATACCCGTCATTGAGGAAAAGCAAGTTACTGTGTCTATTGAGTCTGTTAGTGATCCTCAGACCTTGATTAACAATATCCAGGTTGGCATTTTTAAATTTTGCCTGTGTTCTTGGTTCATTAAATGTCAGATTTTGCATCATTAGCTGTGAATGAATGAGTTTAAACTGCAGTATCAGAAGACCGGATTAAACTGTCAAAAAGATGTCCTTATCTGAGCATTTGGATATTGTTTTAATTTTTTCTTGTGATATATATTGAAAGCTTGAAAATAAGACACAAATGCATGGATTTCCTGATTTTTCACAAGGTTAGGCTTTAACTAAAATAAGTATGCTGTTGATTATAAATCTATTAAAAAAAATTGCCACGGTGAAACTCTTTAGAAATATTCATTGTAAAGAACCTTCCTTTTCATGACAAAGTGCAGAAAAATATTTAGTAAATTTTTTGGTTAGATGTATTCAAACATTCTTAGAAAGTGTTCCCCCCCTCTCTCTCTCTAATTATATATATATATATATATATATATATGTTGTGTGTTTTATGTTGCACTGCGGGTCAATTGTTTCAAGTAGAAATATTTCCTGTTTGTTGGAGTTATCACACATATTTTTGTATTGATTGTTTACTAGTTCAATAATTCTTCCTCTTGATCCTTGTTCATTTGTAACTTGTTTTTAGTTATTGCATATAGTATTCTGCTTAATATGCAACATGGTTTTCTTGTAGGTGGTGCGCTCTGTTGCTCCTGTGTTAAACGAGGAGTTGAGGCCAAAACTGTTGACGCTTCTCCCATGCATCTTCAAATGTGTTCAGCATTCTCATGTTGCGGTTAGATTAGCTGCTTCACGCTGCATCACTTCCATGGCACAGTCAATGACTGTGAAAGTTATGGGTGCTGTGATTGAAAATGCTATCCCTATGTTGGAAGATTCGTCATCTGTTTATGCTCGACAAGGAGCAGGCATGCTAATTAGTTTTCTAGTTCAAGGATTGGGTGTAGAGTTGGTACCTTATGCTCCTCTATTGGTGGTTCCTCTTCTAAGGTGTATGAGTGATTGCGATCAGTCTGTCAGACAGAGTGTGACCCATAGTTTTGCCGCTCTTGTTCCTTTACTTCCTTTGGCTCGAGGCCTTCCTCAACCTATTGGACTAGGGGAAGGTATATCTAGAAATGCAGAAGATTTGCAGTTTTTAGAGCAACTGCTTGACAACTCTCATATTGAAGATTACAAGTTGTGCACTGAATTGAAAGTAACATTGAGGAGGTAAATTGGACTTATTTAGCTAACATTTCTTTGGGGAGGGGACAGTAGTTCAATATTCCAATTTGGAAAGTATGTTTTTGATGGTGAAGTTGCGTTTTAAAGTTTTTTGCATAACGCGTGCTGTTATGCATAGAAAAAGAAGTTCTGTGAAGTCTTCATGGCGATGATGGGAATTCTGAAGTGTTGTCATCCAAGACCATTCACTCTCTGCCCATTTCTTTTTTCTCTAGCTACTTTGTTCATTATTTATATCTATATCTTTTATTTATATTTTTAAATTTGTGATCTTTTTTTTGTATCTTTTATATTATATTATTACTGTTCTTGTGTTTTCAGGTATCAGCAGGAGGGCATAAATTGGTTAGCTTTTTTGAAACGTTTCAAGCTTCATGGAATTTTATGTGATGACATGGGTCTTGGAAAGACACTTCAAGCATCAGCAATTGTGGCCTCTGATATAGTTGAGCATCAAACTACAATTGGGAATGAGGATCTTCTGGCATCTCTAATTATCTGCCCATCAACTCTAGTTGGGCACTGGGCCTTTGAGATAGAGAAGTATATTGATGCTTCTGTTATATCTAGTCTTCAATATGTTGGTTCTGCTCAGGAACGAATGCTTCTTCGAGATCATTTTTGTAAGCATAATGTCATTATAACATCATATGATGTTGTGCGTAAAGATGTTGATTTTCTGGGACAGCTACTGTGGAATTACTGCATTTTAGATGAAGGGCACATAATAAAAAATGCCAAGTCTAAAGTTACACTTGCTGTAAAACAGTTGAAAGCCCAGCACCGCTTGATATTAAGTGGGACGCCTATACAGGTTTGTTCTGACTTTGTCTTATTAAAATTACAATCTTTAACTACTAATGTGATAAATGTTACCCATTCTTGCAGAATAATATAATGGACTTGTGGTCCCTCTTTGATTTTTTGATGCCAGGCTTTCTTGGAACTGAGAGACAGGTATCTTTTTTGCTGCTTGTCATTATATTTTATGTTGTTACAAATATAACTGCAACCTATGATTCGTTATTGTTATAATTAGGAAACATGATATATTTGGTATGTTAGGGTCTATTGTGTTTCTGCTTGTAATTATAATTCATGTTGTTACAATAATACAACAGCAACCCACCCTCAAAAGCTGGCTATTGAGTGGGATGATCAAATGCTTCACCAAACATTCTATATTTCTTGATTTGGGACACACACACAATTCAACCTTATTACCAATTTACCATAAATATATACAATGTAAAAAGGAGTAATTACAATAAATAGTCCTCTTGTAGGGGATTTCTTAATATATCAAAAGTCTAACAAGAGCATATTAATGACTATCACATGGGGAATGAAGAAGTTTACTAAGCATGCTTAGCAAAATAAATGTCTACCGTTGTTCTTAATAAGTAATTTGGCTTCCTAGCCAACCTTCAATTTCTTCCGGGATTAGAATAGGATTCTTCTTGACGTAGTAGAAGTTGGATGTACAAGTATCAGTCGGCTCACTATCCAACATACCAATTTCTTCTGGAATATTGCGCACATTTCCTGAGATATGACTTTGGTTGAGGCATCCATAAATTCCACAGATGCTTGCCTCCCCAATTATTTATAATTAAATAAAAGCATGATGCGGAAGTGGGCCTCTTTAGTGTTCATACCTGAATCCCTAAAGTATCTTTGAGGGTTTTATAGAGAATAACACCATTTTTGGACCTCTCTAACTTAGCCCGTTTAATGGTTTTGCATTAATTTGGTACTTGACATTGGCTTTGTCCTTTTCGTCTTTTGGTTATCACACGCAGTAACACTCCTTCCCCTCACAAAGGAGCCATGTAGCCATTCAAATATGTAGAATGTAGTACAAAACAATGTTCATTCAAATTTGTAAATTTCCCTCATGATATTGTGTCCTTTAATCATATATAGTTGAGTTTCTTTAGCATGTTTTAGCCATCTAGCTCCTATTTTTATTAAAGTTAATGCTTTCTCTACCAAGCACCAATGAGATTTTATCGTACTTTTTTAATTGTTTTCCCAATGGGCGTCCATTTATTGTGGCTTTAACAGTTCCAAGCAGCATATGGAAAACCACTTTTAGCTGCAAGAGATCCAAAATGCTCTGCTAAGGATGCTGAAGCAGGTGTACTTGCTATGGAGGCATTGCATAAGCAGGTGATTTTCTCTTTTATCATCATTGAACTACAACTGTTTTTTTTTTTTTTTTTTACCTTTTAACTAGATGTACTTTTGTCCTCTAGGTGATGCCTTTCCTCCTTCGTAGAACAAAGGATGAAGTCTTGTCCGATCTGCCAGAGAAAATAATTCAAGACAGATATTGTGATTTGAGCCCTGTACAATATAAACTTTACGAACAGTTTTCTGGTTCTCGTGTAAAACAAGAAATGTCATCTATTGTAACAACAAATGAGTCTGCTGCACCAGAAGGAAGTGACACTTCTACTAGAGCGTCTTCACATGTTTTCCAGGCAATTATCTTTCTTTAATCATCAGTTAATCATTGTTCCTTCTATTTTTTAATACCCAGAAATACATTCCATGTTTCAGGCACTCCAATATTTGCTAAAACTCTGTAGTCATCCATTGCTTGTCACTGGTGAGAAGATTCCAGATTCACTCTCTTCCATCCTCTTAGAACTGTTTCCTGCTGGCTCTGATATTGTTTCAGAACTTCACAAACTCCATCACTCCCCAAAATTAGTTGCTCTTCATGAGATTCTAGAAGAATGTGGAATTGGAGTTGATAATTCAGGTTCTGAGGGTGCAGTTAACGTTGGGCAGCATAGGGTCTTGATATTCGCTCAACATAAGGTGATATTACCTTTTATTTTGAGCCACCTTTTTTCTGAAGATTGATAAATGATTAACTGATTGTTTATTTGCAGGCTTTCCTGGATATAATTGAAAGAGACTTGTTTCAGACACACATGAAAAGGTTAGTTCCTGGGCCTAGTCATCCACCTAATAAATTTACGGTTTGGATTCCCATCTATTTTCGTTGCATTCAATGACTTTTGTTATTGAACAGTTGCCGCTCGCCTCTGCATGGAAATATGATTCTCTTAGATGGGTGTATTTTATTCAGAGTTTTCATCTTGCATTTTTCCTTCTTTTTACAGTGTCACATATTTGCGATTGGATGGGTCAGTTGCATCAGAAAAGCGTTTTGAAATTGTCAAAGCTTTCAATTCAGACCCTACCATTGATGTCTTACTGCTTACAACACATGGTAAAGTTTTTCATGATGCCTTAATCAATCTAACCATTTATTTTCCTTGTAATTGTAGCTTAATATTTGGAAATTATATGAAATTCTCCATCTGCAGTCGGTGGGCTTGGCTTGAACCTGACATCTGCAGATACCCTTGTCTTTGTGGAGCATGACTGGAATCCAATGCGAGACCATCAGGTAATCATAATCCAGTTGGTGATTTCTTTGAGTTTTCTTTTCCAGACCAAGACAATTCTAATTTTGTCAGCATAGAGTTTTATATTAGCTGTGGGATTGGATTTCTTTCAACAGATTTTTAATCAGGTTTTTAAGATTCAACTCTAATTGTAACTACTAGATAGTAGTTTGTTGCCTGTCTAGCTTTAGAGGCTTGTTTAAGGTTAGATTGTGAAAAAATCGCCTTTTTTATGAAAAAATTGATATTTGAAGTGTTTTGAGCCGACTTTTGACAAAAAGAGCAGGGTCCAAAAATTATCCAATTGCAGATTTCTTCTGGAAGCTAATAGCAATAATAGCTTTTGAACATGATCACTTGTGATTGATGAGAGGAAGTACAGGTTTAGATAGGAAACCATTTTTTAAGCAAAACTATCGTTATTCCTCGTTAATGAAAAAAAGTAAAAATCTTGTTCATGTGTGGTTTCTGAGAGAAAAATATATTTTACATTAATATACTTGACCTAAAACTTTTATAAATAAAAGGGCTTTCACAATTATGGCAGCCACATGCCAAATTTCTTTTATTTCTATAGAATCTCTGAGGAAGAAAGTGGTTTCTTTCTTCACAACCTTATAGTAACTTTTCAGAAGGCTCAAGCTAACAGCTGTTAGTGGTATGGGTATATACTGTCTTCTTGCAGGTCCTTTTTATATTTAATGGCTAACAGCATGGATCTTTTATTATCTTGCTTTCAATGGGATGAAATTTCTAATATTTGCTTTTGTGATGTTACTGGTTCTTATATTAATAATCTGCAGGCTATGGATAGAGCACACAGGTTAGGTCAGAAAAAAGTAGTTAATGTCCATCGACTAATAATGCGTGGTACTTTGGAAGAGAAAGTTATGAGTCTACAAAGATTCAAAGTGTCCGTGGCTAATGCTGTCATTAATGCTGAAAATGCTAGTATGAAAACAATGAATACAGATCAGTTGCTTGATTTATTTGCATCAGCAGAAACCTCCAAAAAGGTATAACTACTTGTTTTTAGCTGGTGTAGTATACTCTAAATGCAGAATATTAGATTTTGAATGAGTGTGACTGGGTCGGTTGTTTGGTGACATGAAAATTGAGCATTATGTGTTTTTATTGTGTTTTTCTATGCGATATATGTATTTCCTTGCAATTTGATGTTTGCTAGAAGATTAACGTCACTTTATTTTATGGGTGGGGCTTTTTGTCTTGGGCTAGGGTGTTGATATTGCATCCCACATTCTTCTGAGGGTTGGTTGAACCATTTTAGTACGAGTGAACTCCCAGATTTACAAAACAAGTGAATTTTTTTTTTGTTTTGTTTGGGTGAATAATTTACCATATTTTATTTTTCTTTTCTAATGCTTTGGACGTGATCATTTATAGGGTGCTAATGCTGTGAAGAGTTCGGAGAACAATTCTGATGGAGACGCTAAATTAGTAGGCAGTGGGAAGAGATTGAAATCGATACTCGGTGGATTGGAGGAGCTATGGGACCAATCACAATATACAGAGGAGTACAATCTGAGTCAATTTTTAGCGAGGCTTAATGGCTAATATCCCAGATTCATTTCAGAGTCAGTGTACATATCCAAGAGTACAAATTTTGACATTGTAACATCTCATTTTTTCTCCCCCATGCCCTTCAGTCATTTTTTGTCGTCACTTTTTGTATACCCCAATTCTGGCATCTGCTCGTGTGCATGCAGACCAGGTAAATCAGAGTCTGTATTTACAGGGCATTGAGGATAGCGAGGTTTGAGTGACTGGTGGAAGCCCTTGGTGGTGATATGTAGAGAAAAGTACCAGTGACGGCTTCAGGAGGGATGGAGTAACATTTTTTGGATTTTGTATATATACACACAATCAATCCTAATTATAGTTATAATCGTTGCTAACCTGAAATGCTTTTCATTTTGCAATGTTCATTGGAAAGCTAGAAATACAAAAATACTAATACCTTAAATCTGCTATAGTCGTTAATCTGCTAAGCCAAATTTTTATTTTTGACGAATTGCTTAGTTTGGAAGGTTTTCCGGCTGATGAGATAAGATGGAATAAGTGACGGGTAAAATTAAGTATCATTTATGGTGCTTGGGAAGATTAATGAGAATGAATTTGCATCCAATTACCTAGTTTTGAGTTACTAAAATATGCAAGAAGAACAAAAGCAATAATTATGAATTATAAAGAGTAATTATTTTTTAATGAGTCAGAAAGTTATCTTTTAAATTAAATGTTTTATTGAAAGTGTTGAGTTGATTAATTTAAAATGAACCTTTTCTTCCTTAGGCTTGATATACTACTGTAAGGCATCTTGGATGAGGTGCAACCTAAATAGGAAGCAAGGAACAAACAGTTTTGGTGTGAATTTATAGGTAACGATTTTCACATATATCCAAACATGCATTTCTACTCCAAAAAATCCAGTCATACATGAAATAAACAGACATGTTGATGTGAAATTCTATTTATCGAAACAAATTTGCAAATTAATAACATATTTATAAAGACTTTGAGAAGACATCCAATGTTGAAGTTTAAAGAGTTGCTTGAAGTTTTCACTTCTGATTCAGTCAGGATTTAAATTGATATAAGAATATATCAATTATTAGAAAAACTTATTTGTTTAATTTTAATTCAATAAATGGAATTAGTTATTTGATAGGATTGGTTGTTAGGTAGGTGGGTGGGTTGCGACTGGGCGGCTGGGGGCAAAGCGGAAGGGTAAATTGGGAAATATGAAGAAAAAGTAAAGAGAAGTTTATGTGAGAGGAAGGAGGGGAAATCGAAAGGCAGAGAGAGCGAAAGAGATGGGTTGCATCGTGAATCTCCACTGCGCAGCAGCAGTGGCATCACTTCGTTTGCCCACTCCAACGGAAGGCGAAAGGAGAGAGCGTGGATTTTGCTATTTTCCACAACGCCATCGCCGCCATCCTCGCTTTCGATCTTCTTTCGCTCCAAACGCCACTATTTCCCATTCTCTCGTTCGTATCTTCATTTTTACTTTTATCTTTCATTTTATTTAATTCGATTAACAATTCACCATCACACACACACACATGCAGACCGTCACCAACGAACCGCTCAATGTTATGATTTCTGGGGCTCCCGCTTCTGGCAAAGGCACCCAATGCCACCTCATCGCCAACAAGGTTCCACACATAACATAACCTTCTTTTTACTTTTCCTTCAAATATGTTCATTCCTTCGATTCATCTTATATTATCTACGCAGTACGGTTTGGTGCATGTTGCTGCTGGAGACTTACTTAGGGCAGAAATTGCCACAGGAAGTGAAAATGGAAAGCGAGCCAAAGAGTACATGGAGAAGGGGCAGTTGGTCCCTGACGAAATTGTTGTCATGGTATCTAATCCTGTATCCCAATCATCCCTTTTCTCTTTAATCTCTCCTCTTTCTCTTATCCTCTATTTTTTTTATGCTATAGATGGTCAGGGATCGTCTCTTACAACCAGATTCTAAAGAAAAGGGTTGGCTTTTGGATGGTTATCCCAGGAGCTTATCTCAGGCCACTAAACTTAAGGGATTTGGGTTTGAGCCTCATACTTTTCTTCTTCTAGAGGTAAACATTTTGGTCTTTTCCTTTAATATTTCATAAACCAGTTGGGTGATATTACAAAAACTAAGGCAAATGAACCCCTCTGTGATATAACAACTATGGTCATGGCATGAGACGTTGCAATTGCAGGAGACCCCTGTATTGCCGCTATAAAAGCCAAAACCATTGGTCTTATATGCGAAAAAGTCAAAGTAGCTTTTATTATTATTTACTTTTGATTTTGCAGGTTTCTGAAGATGTGCTTGTGGAGAGAGTAGTTGGACGGAGATTAGATCCTGTTACCGGGAAGATATATCACTTGAAGTATTCTCCTCCAGAGACAGAAGAAATAGCTGCCAGGCTTACCCAACGCTTTGATGATACTGAAGAAAAGGCATGAAGATATCCCTAATCTGTTTTTTTTTTTTCTGAAAAGATTTCAATTCTTTTTTTAGATAATGCTTCGATACCTACACTCACTTGTAGAGACTTATGATTGTGTGCAATTGAATGTTTTTTTACCATTGTCGTTTGCTTGACTCAGGTGAAGTTGCGGTTGAAGACCCATCATGAAAATGTGGAGTCAGTCCTTTCCTTGTATAAAGATATAACTGTTAAGGTATGCTCTATAATCTCTCTCTTACATGTGCGCACATGCTTGCGCAACAACAAACATATGGCACAAGCAATCATGTTCCACATCTGCGGGGGGGACATCATTTATAAAGCATTTCCCTATTTATCATTTTTATAGTGGATAATCCTTCCACCACTGTATAAACCATGGATCTCCACAATTGCGTACCTTGTTCTTGTGGAGAAGATGGTTTATAGATGCTTGTTGCTTAACTGCTTTAAGCTTCAATGTTGTGTTTCTTCAAGTGTTATTAGGGGCTGGTTTCTGTCAGTTTATTTTGTATTCAAGAAGTTTGGACAGGTTCTGCTCATTGGGTGAAGGCCACCTAAGCTGTTTTTTTTTTTTGTCTTCAGATTAATGGAAATGTCTCAAAGGAGGAAGTATTTGCTCAAATTGATAGTGTATTGACAAGCCTTGTAGAGCAAAGGAAGGCTGCTTCAGGATCTGTGGCTGCATAGAACATCTCTTGACATTTTGGTATAGCATGGTGCGTTGCTGGTGATAGTGGATTTTAAGTTATTTATTTACAGTCATAAGAGTCTTCATTCAATTTCTGGTGAAGATTATCTCACGGCTTTATATCCCTCCTTCTGGAAAGCAGTGTGATGATTGGTTTGGACCATGAACGAGAGGACCTGTAGTGCGCAGAATATTTTCCAAGTTCATTTTTTATGAGAAATGATTACCATAAAATCGATTTTATGTAATGGTTAGTTTGTACATGGAGGATTTTGTGAATTATCATTTGTAGGTTCCCGTTACCGCGTGGTCGGTGTGTGTTGTTCTTTACCATTTTCTGTACATCATTCGTTGATAACTGAAAATCATACATTCGATCTACCGAAAAGGAAAATAATCTATTCAATGTTCTTGATTATATAGTTCACTTTGATGTTGTAACAGTGTCGTGGATGTGAAGGTTAATACTAAAATGGTGTAACATATTAACTGCCGGTATTGCTCAAGAGAATCGAGGTAATATTTTTATTTATTTTTGTTAGTGAACATCTTGACGTCTCCTTGCTGATTCATACAGTTCTTAAAGAAACAAATGAGAAGTGTATAGGTACAATAATGAAATTCCAATAATTGACTAAGAAAAGTATTATTTTTTAGTATTCATGGTAAAAAAATTCTAATGATTATTTAGTTCTTTGCATCTAATTAGGTTTTTATTCCCTACATTTTTTAAACATTCAACTTTAATCTTTGATCTGGATATTAAGACTTGATTAATGAACAAAACATGATAGGATAAAATAAAGGGTACGATGATGTTGTGATAAATTAGATTTAAATTTTACTTTTCTTAATATGGTATATTTATTCAAAATTTATTCTAGTTAAGTTTATTTTAATTAAGTTTGTTGACTTTATCTTGTAGTTTAATATTAAATTCTTTATAATCATATTTTTGAGATGTTTAAGGGATTGGAGATTTCATATAAATTAGAAATATAGTAAAATTATAATATATAAATAAATACAAATCTTATTTTATTAAAGTGATTTTCGTATGATTCAATCGTACTTCTTTTAAGACATAATATTTACGTTACGGTTTAAATATTAATCATATTTCTAATATTTTATTTATATTATAATAAGACTAAATAATAAGTTGTGGTGAAGGTGTATTAGACTATATAAGACCAGTGAATTATATTGAATTATTTTAAGAACCTCCTTATTCATAGTTATAGATAAGAAATATAAAAGTTTTAACTATATTAAAAATGCAAAAGCAGATATTATTGGTTTTTAAAGTGATATAGAATCTAAATTTGAAATGATTATAGAGAAAAAAAGATCACTAACCTTTTTTAAAAAATTATTATTCTCAGTCATGATTTTCTTAAGTAGTACCATCTTTTTTGTTAACTTGTATTTACTTCCGACGGAGTTAGATTATCCGAAGTCATAGTTTTGAGACAATGATATATTATGTTCATGAAAAAAATATTTTTTTTATTGGAATAAATGTATAAAAGTTAAATAGTTTTAAGGGGAGTTCTACGTGGTGTTATTTTAAATCGTTTCTAGGGTGTGGTTAGAGCAGTTCAGCGTTTTCAAATAAAAAACTTTCCTAAATGACACGCTCTTACTACTTTAAGTTATTAAAACAAATTTAAAATTGGACCACGGATTTTGTTGGTTCGTATTGCTGATGAATCTTTGACTTTCAGGTATAAAATAAAAATTTGCATGTTGAATAATTTGATATCTTCTTAACAAACCTTTTTAATAATCTTTGTAATCACTAGTCACCACTGTGTATTCATGTTAGCTTTGTTAACTCTCGTATAAGTTGTTTGGTCTGGTTGAAAGGTCAGAGACATTGGTTATTCGTACATCTTAGAGATACGAAGTGAATAACATTGTTTGGCTGAAAGGTCAGACATCACAGTCATTCAAGAATCAATGACTCATCAAAATTATCACGAACCTACCATTCTGGTTCATCGCAGCATAATAGGAATGGTAAAATTGATTCATTTCGAGTACTTTTTTCACCACTTTCATCCATAATCTCTATATTGAACTCTTTTATTTATTTTTATTGTATACTATTATGCTTCGAGTGTTAACCATTCATTGCGAAAAGAGAACAAACCTTATGTTCATTACAAGAAACACATGTAAACATTGGAGTCTTACTTATTTACGCTCTAACAGATCGTTTTTATTAGTTCTTTTGAAAGATCAAATCACTTTTAAGTCTATAGAATTATGATGTGATTAAAAATAGTATACAAAAACACTTACATTCTCAACACATTTATTTATTTAAAAATATTCTATACAACAGTAAAAGAAATAAAGGTGATGCTCTGTAAATTCGTTCTTATCCTTGTTATCAAAATAGCATTGATAAAAAGAAATTACGCAGCAACGAATCCATGATGGTTGAAATTAAAAATTATTGATAGTCCTGTTTAAATATATACTATTATAAATTATCAATTTATATTATTATGTTATTATAATATAATTGTCAAGTAATTATTTTATTATAAATGGTATTATTTTTTTTCAAAATAGATTTTTCTTGGGCAGTGAAATGACCGAGCATATAATTTTGAAAAGAAAAACCGAGTCAGAGTACATAGATACGACTGGGTCTTACATAGGTTGCTGAGTCCTAAAAACGACAGTGTATGTGTCTGTTGAGTGTGACTATTGTGAAACCGCGTATTGCCCTTTTGCCATTCTCCTTCTCATAAAACCTCTTCTCACCTCCCTTCTCTAATCACTATTATCTTCACCATGAAATTAATTCATTCTTTCACTATTCATTTCCAACTCAATGGCACCTTTACTCCTTAATACCTCCTTTTGTTACCTCTTCCTTTTCCTTTTTTGTCTTCCACCCATAAACACACTCTCCACTGTTTCCATTTCCCAAACCTCCAATTCAAACCAAACATTTATTTGCGTCTTGCAACATCCAAATCAACAAGGACAGTCAAATCTCAACTGCACCACCTTTCCTCAGGCTCAAGCTCAGGCTATCACGCTTGATGTGAATCCTAATGTTACCTACTCTCAGATTGTGGGCGGCAATGGGTTTGTATGTGCTTTGGGGCCATCCTCTTCTTCCATCTCCATCATGGGGTGTTGGAGATTCTCTGCCAATGCTACTAATGTTCCCTACAAGCGCATCTACAGTGGAGCCCTTCTCCAAGATATTGACAGTAGCCACTCCCACGTTTGCGGTCTTGTAAATACAGGAAACAATGACAGTAGCCTTCAGCCTGAGTGTTGGCAATGGCATGACTTCAATTCCAGCAGTGGGAGTGTGAGGAACATGTCAATGTCAAGCATTGCCGTCGGAGAGAATTTTTTTTGTGGGTTATCACCGAAGGGGGATGTTAATTGCACAGGCACTGGGAGGGTCAATAGTAGTAGAGTTGTTCTTGATGTCCCTGAACCTGGTGGGAATTACACTTTTCTTGCAGCTGGATTTAGGCATGCCTGTGTGATTTCCAGTGATGGTGGTTTGGCTTGTTGGGGAGACATGGAGGGTGAGATACCCCAAGGGAGGTTCATTTCTTTGGCGTTGGGGGAGAACCGTAGCTGCGCACTCCGGCAAGACAGAAGAGTTGTCTGTTGGGGGTCCAATAATTTCATCATGCCAAACAACTTGCAAGACACTTTTTTTGAGTCAATTGTGGCAAAGCAAAGTGTTTTCTGTGGAGTGGTGTCTTCCAATTATTCCTTGCTCTGTTGGGGTTCTCCATTTTTTGAGTCAGACAGCAAGGTGTTTGATGATGTCCTCCCAGGACCCTGTCGGAACAAGTGCCCCTGTGGGCCCTTGTCAAACTCTGCCAAACTATGTCAGTCTCCAGCCGTCATTTGCCAACCCTGTTCCCCTCAAGTGGTTCAATCTTCACCTCCACCTCCATCACCATCTCCATTGCAGCCATCGCCACCATCAAACCACACTGGTTGGAGCAGCAGAATGATTGCATTCCTAGTGGTTGGATGTGTGGGCTGCAGTTCCCTGTTGCTAGTCATGGCTTTCTTCCTTCACAGGTACTGCAATTCGAAACGCAGAGGAAGCCGTGTCCATGATTCTGGGCGGTTGGACGAGTCATCTCACTCTCAACCACAACCTCAAGCTGAAGCTGGATCTCGAGTTCTTCAGAAGCGCTTGAGTCACGTTATCAGCATGGGAAATGGGGGCCCTTTGGAGGAGTTTTCCCTGGAGACACTGCTTCAAGTCACCAACAATTTCTGTGAGGACAACAGAGTTGGGGTTGGCAGCTTCGGTTCGGTGTATCGTGCGACTTTGGAGGACGGGAAGGTGATTGCTATAAAAAGAGCCGAAGCCTCATCCTCCACCTACACTGTTTTGGGTGCCCAAGTGGACAAAGACAATGCTTTCGTGAATGAGCTTGAATCTCTCTCCAGACTCCACCACAAGAATCTGGTCCGCTTGGTGGGGTTCTATGAAGACACTAAAGAACGCATTTTGGTGTACGAGTACATGGACAATGGGAGCCTCAGCGACCATCTCCACAAACTCCAAAGTTCAGCTCTGATGTCATGGCCGGTGCGCATCAAGGTGGCTCTGGATGCTGCGAGAGGCATAGAGTACTTACACCAATACGCCACTCCTCCAATCATTCACCGTGACATCAAGTCTGCCAACATATTGTTGGATGCCAAGTGGACTGCCAAAGTCTCTGATTTTGGTCTCTCCCTAATGGGACCTGACCCTGAAGATGAGGAGGCCCACCTTTCACTTCTGGCTGCTGGCACTGTTGGCTACATGGACCCTGAATACTACAGGCTTCAACATTTGACCCCCAAGAGTGACGTCTACAGCTTTGGCGTGGTTTTGCTAGAGTTGCTCTCAGGCTACAAGGCCATCCATAAAAACGAAAATGGGGTGCCAAGAAATGTGGTTGATTTTGTGGTGCCATTCATTGCTCAAGATGAGATTCACAGAGTGTTGGACAAAAGAGTGCCCCCTCCCACGCCGTTTGAGATAGAGGCTGTGGCGTTTGTGGGTTATTTGGCAGCAGATTGTGTCAGGCTGGAAGGTCGAGATAGACCAACCATGTCTCAAGTTGTAAATAACTTGGAAAGAGCTTTGGCTGCATGTTTAGCCCAACCAGTACTCTCTAGGTCCACCACTTACTCTTCTTCACACTAGATTTACCCTTTTCCTATTCCTATTTCCTATTTCCTATTTCCTTTCTCCTTTTCCACTACGTACGCATCACGTTCAGCTTCAGCTCCCTGCTTTCTGACACAGTCAACTTTTGTATATTGCATCACTTTTCTTTCTTTTTTTCAAATTAGTTTCCACGCACGCCTCACACTAGACCATTCAATTATATATACTAACCCCATCCTTTTTTTTTTTTTTTATTTTGTAATAATTTGTAATTGATGACGCCAAGAAGTGTATCATACATTCATAATTCTATTCTGTACCAACCAGCAAGAAAAAGAAAATTACACTGTGGAATGAATCGGTTGAATCAGTGTGCATTTTAAAGAAAAACACACGGTTCGCATCTCTCCTTTTCATTTTCTTTTTATAACCACTACTCGCTTCTAGGTCAATGTTTCGTTTATTTCTTCACGAGACAAAGTCAAATAGGCTGAAATAGGAGACTAGTTGCCAACTCTTAAGATCTGTAATAAACCAAAATATATTTGCTTTTCAACTTCAATCTTCAGATTTATCGTTGACATATGTGTCTTGACTCTTCCATTTATCTTAACAACTCAAGTGACAAAAGAAACCACTTATGTGCAGCTTTGGTAAATAGAAGACATGGGAGCAAAGCAAAACGTTTTCATGTTTCAAAATTGAGTTTTTTCTTTACAAAACGTTGTACCAACAACTCGAGCTACAATTGGAACCACTGGTATAAAGTGGTTCAAAATATTTGAATCAAAAGATTAGAGTTTTAGAAATAAAGATGTTTTTGGGAAATAATAATTTGAAAGAAAAACCAATAAAAGAAAAAGTGAAAAGAGCTTGGACGGTACTCGTATAATAAGATACCTAAACACGCAAAAAATAACAAAAGGAAGGGTTTGGTAAAAAGACTTTAGGAAGACATAATTATCATATAATTGTATGTCGGCTAGGTTACGAAAGTGCTACAAAGTTGGGAAATATAATTGAGTGGAAGTTGGCAGGATTCACATTACAATTACATTAGATTTGAAAAGAAAGCCCTCAGAGAAGGGCTTTTGTGTCTTTGTCATGGCGGAATTTTGGAGATTTCAATGAACACGGTTCTGCATCAATTAGCATCTTAACAACATCTCTCATGGTGGGACGCACAGATGGAAGCTTAGTGGTGCACTTGATGCCAATCTTCAACACTTTGATCATATCTTCAACACACTCAGATGCCACCCTTTCATCAAGAATGTTGAGAATACTTTCACGGTCATTCAGATGAGTCAAAACCCAATAAACAATATCCTTCGCCTCTCCATAATCCTCTTCAATGGGTTTTCTGCCGGACACTAATTCTAACAGTACCACTCCAAAGCTATAAACATCACTCTTTTCGGTGATGTCAGTGGCATAAGCAAGTTCTGCATGGACGAGAGCAACATATACATTAACCATATGCTATTGCATTTCTAACATACATAAATAGGAAGCATATGTCAGAAGAAAATAAAAGAAAACTCAAGATTCACTTATCTGTTGTGTAGGGAGAAAGGAAAACCTTTGACATACAATTATTAAGAGGACTAGGTCATTTGTCTCTTAAAATTAAAACAGAACTATAACTGCTCTGCTAATCTATCTCAGAGACATAAGAACTGAAATATGATTGGAACTGACACAGTAGTTTTGCTCAAGAGGCTTTATTCAACAACACAAATTTGCCTCATCAACCTATCTTGTTAACCACACATTTACAAGAAGTACGCATTTGGAAGGCAGTTAATAATTTTCTAGATAAGCGAGACACACATGTGTTTAGCAGATTATCTGGTATATTTTACCATTCACAAGTGTACTGAGATGTCTCTGAACAGTTTCAAACATGAAAATCAAATGCTTCTGAAACATAAACGGTATACTGAAATTTCCCGTTGGAAGAAACAATTTGCAACTTTACCTGGAGCAATATAACCAATTGTGCCAGCTAGACAGCTATAACCCAACTGCTTATCAGATTTTTCTGCAATCCTTGCAATACCAAAATCAGCAATTTTTGGCTCATAATCCTCGTCAAGCAAAATGTTGCTGGATTTTATATCCCTATGAATAATGGGCGGACTACAGTCATGGTGTAAATAGGCAATTCCTTTCGCAGCTCCCAGAGCAATTTTATACCTCTGTTTCCAATCCAAGTCTGGCTTACCATCTTTTATCTGTCCATGGAGAGCTTGAAAAAGATTACCATTTGACATGTACTCAAACACTAAAAGGTTGGATCCTCCTTTAAGTAAAGAAGCATAGAGTTTAAGTATATTTCTATGCCTAATTTTCCCTAAAATTTCCATCTCTGCAGCTAAAATTTTCACGCCGTCTACTTTCCCTAGTTGCTTGACAGCCACCATGTCTCTATTTTTCCTCAACTCCACTCGATAAACCTTTCCTGTGCCTCCACTACCTATCAAATTATCTTCATCCAGATTACATATTTCATCAGCATCGATATCTACTTGGTGGAAAGATGCAAGTTTCCATTTTTGACTTACTTCCTTACGTTGCATGTTTTTTTCTGCACCATGCTTGAAGCTTCTACAACTCAAAAGCAGCAAACAAGCTAAAATAACAACAAAAATAGAAGCAACGAGAAAGAGAAAGACAAATTTATCAGCAGTGACCCCTGGCTGACCATGATATTTGGGACAAATCTTCAAATCAGAATTCAGGGAAGGTTTTAGGTTTCCCTCAAAACACAACCCCTTGTTTCCAAGAAAAGCTTTCTCTCCTCCAACAATTAGAAGACCAGGTGGAATTCTTCCAGAAAGCAGATTTTCAGAAAAATCCACCGAGCTTAGCTTTATGGCTTCTAAATTATCTGGAATAGAACCTGTAAGTTTGTTTCCAGATATGTTAAGGGAGTTCAATGAGCTCATAAGTGAAATTGACTGGGGGATATTTCCAGATAGAGAATTCCAAGCAAGATTCAAGTCCACCAGTCTTGCACAATGACCCAGTTCTGGTGGTATTGAACCAGTTAAGGAATTCATTTCTACATGCAAATAGGATAACTGCTTGAGGGATCCAATTTCAGGTGGTATTTCACCAGAAAAATTGTTGTTGCTCAAGTAAAGCTTTTCCAAGTTCACCAGCTTGCCAAGCTCTGATGGCAGCTTTCCTGAAAACCTGTTTTGTGTCAAAACTATCTGACTTAAGCTAGTAGACAACCCAATTTCTGAAGGTACAACACCAGTGAAAGCATTATAGGCCAAATCAATTATTTTTACATATGGAAGTGCCCAAACCTCATCTGGAATTTTCCCGGATAACTGGTTCATACTGATCCTAAATCTCTCCAGAGATTTACATGCAGCATAAGACTCCGGAAAAGTCCCTGAGAAATTGTTTTGCAATGCAAGCAAAAACCTCAATTTACTTCTTTCACACAAAAACTTTGGGAAATCGCCCGAAAATTGATTCTCAGATATGTCAATACTTTCAAGTGGTGAAAACCGGCCAAAATTTTCTGGAATTGTCCCAGTGAAGCTGTTTCTATATATTGAGAACCCAATGAGATGGCGCATATCTGCAAATCCTACAGGAAGTTCTCCAGAAAATCTGTTTTCATACAATTGAAAAACAACCAAGTTCTTCATATTCCCAATTTCCTCTGGCAACCTACCATACATGTTGTTTGCAGAAAGGTCAATCTCCTGCAGATTGGTGAGGTTTGCAAGCTCTGCTGGAATCTCTCCTGTCAAATTATTTGAGAAGAGCTCAATCTTGTAAAGATTCTCTAACTTGGAAATTGATCTGGATAGTCTTCCAGAGATTTTGTTTCTTGAAATATCCAGTGTCTCCAATGCCTTCATTTCGTAGAGTGATTCTGGAATATCTCCTATCAAATGGGAGCCACCAAGATAAAGCCAGGTCAAGTTCTTCAGATTTCCAAGAGTATCTGGAATCTCACCTTCATTGTATGCATTTTCCCCAAGAACCAGCGAAACCAGTCCGGTTAGATTCCCCACCCAGCTAGGGATGCTTCCAGAAAAGTAGTTTGCTGAAAGGTCAAGAATTTGCAGGTTTCTCAGCCCAGATAAGTCTGGGATTGCTCCAACCAATTGGTTTCCTGTTAGATTCAACGCTCTGAGGTTGGTGCACCTGCTTATTTCTGCTGGAAGCTTTTCGGAAATTAAATTGGATGGTAGTGAGAGAACTTGCAGGCTCTGCAAAACTGAGAGTGATGGGAAAATGACACCAGAGAGGGACTTATTGTCCAGTGAAATTTCTGTGACTCTCCCAGAAACTCGATCACATGTAATTCCATAAAACTCACATGGAGAGTCTGATTCATTCCAGGAAGCCAAATAATTCAAGGGGTCCTTCAGACGGTTCTTGAACTGAAAAAGAGCGCGGGTTTCCAACGTCAGAGACACACTAGGCTGGAAAATGGTGTGGAAGGTGAGAAAGAGCACTGCCAAGAACTGGAAAAAGGGTAAGAGACAGGGACTCTTGGCCATTACGACAAGATTCAGGGGCAAAGTTGTCAGCTCAGAAGAGAAATAGAATCAATGGAATGCCAGCAAGGTGGATGATAATATTCGAACTTGGGTGATCAATAAACCATTATTGCAGGGACCATCCTGGAAAACAGCTGATCGGGGAACAAGATCATGCACTGACATTAAATTATAAACAAGCTACATATTAATAAAGAATGCTAAGGAAAGCAACATGGTGATGTCAGAAAGCAAAGAAAGGTGACGTTGGAAGGTCAATTTTGTTTGTATCTGTAGAGAATTATTGCACTGTCATTACTATGATTCTAATCAAAGAATTGAAGAAAGGGATAATGCTTAGAAGTCACTCATTCGCATCTTTGGCACAAAAGAGCATCTAATCTAATTTGCTATGAAAGCAAAGCACACATAGTATAATCATAGCCAAGTGTAGTTCTTCTTTTCTAATCATGAGTTACTATTACTAACAACCCTGCTCTGGACATTAGAATGAAATTGAAACGTCTTTTTATCTTTATTTTTTAAGCGTCGGGGAAGGAATAGCTAATCAATCACAAGGTAATATGCTTAAAGATAGAAAAGTAGCTTTTCAATTGGAATAGGTTAAAATTGTAACTGTTACAACTTACTACTTCAACCTGAAGGAACACCCAATGCTCTTTTTCCATTTCCAAGCTCAAAACAGAAGAGCAGAACAAGAAAATTCATTTGAGTAGCAAGGATTAAACCTGACTTGAAAAGAAGAATCTGATACCTGATTTTGAGTGGACGTATAGAAACTGTGTTGGATCTCCGGAGTGTGTTCTTCTCTGCTTCAAAATGAGAGGAAAACAGAGTCTTGTTTTGTGGGTAGTGATAGAAAGATTGTTGTGTTAGTGGGATGCGTTGGAAAATGCATGAACACATAGCAGAGAACAAAAGGGTGTTGACAGTTCCATAGTGTGTTGGTATTGGAAGTTTCGAAAGGACGAAAAAGCGTGTACAAGGGTGAAGAAATTGGTAGTGGAGTAGAATTACAGATATGAGAGAGTGAGACAGAAGAGAGTGAGCATTAGCACTAGCACTCGGTAGTGGTGTTTGTGGGTGTGAGACTGAGAGAGACAGACAGAAAAAGAATAGTATCCAGAAACATATAGCGTTGCCTTGAAATTGAAATATGCTAAAAGAGTGAGTGAAAAACTGAAAAAGGATAGCTTAAGTGTGACACTATTTCATAATGTCAAGGAGTGAACCAGTGATTGAGTTTTGGTGTGGGGCAAAAATGCTTTAGAGATTGGCATAAGAAGGTGCTATTCTCTCTCAACACTTCTCTCGACTTGTTCCACCTTCCATTCACTCATCCATCCGCTCCTAGTGGAATGAATGGACCACTATAAAGAACACACAAGTACACAACCATTTTCCCATCCACTCATTTCACTCGTCAACCATTTCTCACTCTTCCTCTTTTTCATTTCACTGCATCAATAATATCTTCTTTTTTCACGAATCAATTCCTATAGATATTACTCAATCAATCAATCAATACTCCTCCACCTTCCACGTATCTACATACTCGATAATACCAAACAATAAACAGAACAAGTCTTTACCTTACTCAATTACAAATACTTGTTTATATAAACTAAATCAGTTAACAATTAACACATGATATTATAATACGGATAAGTCCAACTTATACAATCATTACCTATGCAGTAACAAATTTATTATCAGTTGATCTTCAACTTATCCAGCTTTAAGTACATAAATATCTTTCGCACTTGTTTGGCATTTTATCCACTTAACATAGTTGGACCATCAGTTTTTAAAATTGACAAATATGATTCAAGCGAAGCGAATCCAGCAGGAAAAAGAGTATATTATTTAATAATTTTTAGGATTTTAACGAGAGTTTGGATAAGAAGATGAAAATTTCTTTGAAAATTACATCAAAGAAATTATTGAGGATAACAGAAACAAGCTTGAACATATAGAAATTGTAGTGGTGTGGCTCTGCATAAGTTTAAGCTCAATTAAACAATAAGACTTTTTGTGGTTCAGGTCTGCGTGACCTCTTATTTCTTCATTTCTTCTATGATTTGTGTGCTGCTTTTTTCCTCTCTTTTGTGTAATCATTGCAAGTAAAAGATGGCGGCTGCACTGCAGTACAAGTTAATTTTGCCATTCTGTTCTGTTTCCAGTTTAAATAAAAGAGCAATGTAATGTAGAGAATGTTGTTTTGTTGAAAAGAGGCAATTAGGTAGCTAGGCTTTTGGAATCCCAACGAACTCTTGTATGAGATGTTCTACTATTTTTCTTGATGTAACCTTATCGATCTCGTACGCTTTCATCTCATTCTTCAGACCTGCCACCCACAATATCAAGCAAATTACTCCACCCATTGTCACTGTAATGTTTCTTGCATATTCAAGAACATAACCACAAATATTTCAACAAGCTAATATTAATCCTTACTTCACGCATTAATATAAAACTATTGCTTTATTCCACTCCACCAAATTTTAGGAATTTAAATAAAAAAAGATTTTATTCCTGGATCTCATTGATTATTATTCCATGAACATCATCATAACTTAAATCTGTTCAACTTTTTAATGATGGTATGCATATTAATTATGAAAGATTGATTATAGATTTAGTCCCTATACCGTAATTATTACTCCTATACAATATTAATCATGTATTTTAGTTTTCTATCATATTTTAGTGATTTTACTGACTCATTTATACAATTCCAGTTAAACCCCTCCATCATTTTCTTTCTACTCAAAACATTCAAATACTTATTTCTCTATACAATTAGATTGTTTTACACCTTTTTTCACTTAACACTCACAAAAATATAAAATTTCACAAAAAAAATCTCTCAATTTTCTCCTTTCAAACTATTTGAATAGAACAAAATGTTGAAAGATAAAAAGAATTGGTTTAAAAAGTGAAAAGACTAAAATTTTGTATGTCTAAATTAAAGATAAATAAATAAATAGAACAGAGTCCTTTGTGAAGAAGGAAAAGGTAAAAGGAACCTGGAAAGTGCAGAGTTTTGAGTGGGAGCCGGGAAGCATTGAAATCGAAGAAAAAGAGCAAACTCTCTAACAGCTTCGTAGATTCGGTGCATATCAACACTTCTCTCTAACACATTGAATCAAAGCTTCTTCAGTTTCAATTGCACACATTGATTAGCATGTAAAGTATTAACAAACCTTGAAGTGCTTTTCATCGGTAAAATACCCCGAAACCACTATCAGTGCTCGAACTTTCTCATACACTGAACCACAACAAAATAATAAAAGTTAATTAGAAATGCATTATTATGTAATTACGAAGTTGATTATGTGAGACTGACACTGGAAGCGTATTATTTCTTGTGCAACATTTTCTGCGCGAGAAAGAAGCTGTCCGATTGAAATTCCGATACAACTCATGCCAATTTGCATTGACCTTGAATCTCCACTCTCTGCTTTATTACCCCCTCAAAAAAAAAAAAAAAAAAAACATTTTTGTTAGAGGATTAGATTAAAACTATGATGGTTTGATATTATGTAACAATAATTTATTTTTGTATGATGTTATAATTTTTCAATAATTTGAAAGTTTTTTATATGCACATGTATTTGGCTTTTACCTTGCTTTGTCCTTTTGTTTTGTTTGTAGTGTTATAATTCAGTGGCCCATTATAAATATCAACCGTGAAATAAGTAAGTACATCCCTTTCATCTTTGAGTAAGCCAAATACATCTCATCTCATGTACATGTGAAAAGCATGTAATTCTATTTGCCAAACAAAACGCACAGAATTTTACAAAGTATAGTTTTACATAAACTATGGTCCATCACCACAATTGCAATCACAACATTAAAATTTTGCAAGTGTTCACTAATTGCAATTATCCATTTCAATGATCATAACGTGATATAAAAACTTTGGTGGCAAGGGCTACACTGCCGACAGGCAGCAGAGAGAGAATGAACAGTAATGTCATTTCATTTCACTCATTAATGATAGGCCAATTAACCTTTTCTTTTATATATATAAACAAAAGTGAATACCTTGTCCTGTCCACTTTTTAAAGTCCTTCCACAAGATATCTGCTACTTGGAGGGAGGAAAGGTCATGCATTTTGTACTTCACTGAAAATCACAAACACTTCAATATACACAACTGAACCAAACTTGCAACTATCAACTACCACTTGTATATATGATCAAGTTCAAATATGTTGCTTTTCTAACAAACTTGTATGTCATAGCTATATATATAACCAGTATATCTGATGCATGCAGCATCTAATAATTGCAAACCTTTAAAAACAGGAAGATTCAACAATAGCAATAGCATGTGAACATCGAAATTTGCATGTGCTGCAAAACTAAATTGATAGAAAATGGTGTGCGGGCGTACATAATTGGTAAAGGCCATCGCATCCATAACGACCAGCACCATTGATCAATAATGAAGCCGTGTACTTATCTTTAGAGGTGCAGCCAGGGTCCCTTAGATTTGCTGTATCCAAAAGAATGCCAGCTAGCTGCAAGCATTCACAGGAATCAAAGATAAGACAAAAATTCATTTTAGTTTTTGAGTAGACATGAGGGACACAACGCAAAACAAAACAAAAAACACTACAAGTCAGGTGAATAGCATGGCGTATGTCAGCAGCACTAAAATCGGCATGAATCATGCTAGCAAGTCTGGAATCAGCAAAAGCAACAACACTCTTATAATTGCATGAACCTTCTTTTCTTTTTCTCAAAAGAAAAATGTTTCTATAATCTTAGAAATCACGTTAAAATATCAGAAAAGGAAGGTTCTACACCACAAAGGCAAGAGAGCCTACATAGTAAAACCATCGTCAATCAGGGAATTTCTTTTTCTACAGTAACAGGTCGGACCAGATGGTGAAAGTTCAAAACAAGTAGTACTGATTATGAAAAATTTTCTCGCACTCTGCATCTGACAAGAATGCAGTAATAGTCACTGAAAGGGGTCAAATTTTGTGTCATATATATCAGTTTCTAGTCCAGTACAAAATCTAAATAGCGTGGATGGCTTCTGACAAATAGAGTAGGTATCTTAGCAATTGCTCCAAAGTAATACATTTAGTAAAAGAAAAAAAGAGGCAGCTAAAAATTTAGAACTAGAAGTTTTAAGTACCAGAAGTTTACTGAATGATTTGCTAGCCAAAATTTCAGGTGAATAATTTACAAATTTGTCTGCTATGGCCGTGCAACAAGAGCATTCCTGTAGCAATGGTTAAGTGGTTAAATAACAACTGAGACCTTATAATGATATATCCATGGAAGAAACAAATTATGTGCAGTTTTTGGTAGCATTGTTTACTTGATAATTCATACAGTTCCTGTAAATATGTGCGGAATTGTAATATTTTTTGTCAATTGAACTAGTGAATGGTATAATAGAGGGAGTAAAACCTAAACAAAGCGTACCGGGTAAAAAGCTAATAAAATAAAACTATGGGCAAAAGAGTTAAAAGAGAATAAAATTATAGAAGATCAAATCATAAAAATTTAAACATGTAAAATTACAAGTACCTAGATGTTGAAGTTTTAAAATATAAAGATTAAGGCCCACCTCTGCTGTGATGACAGTTTTAACCCATGGATATGTTGTCTCACCCTGAGAAATAAGAGTTTTAAGGATGGTATGCATTAGCTCTTAAATGTAAAAAAAAGAAAAGAAAAAGTGTATAAAATGGATAAAAAAAAGGCGTAGTAAATGAACCTTTCTGCAGTGAAAATTTTCAACCACAGCATGCTTCAATTTCTGCTTTCAAAAGAACAAAATATCAATAGTTTTTTAAGATTATAACCAGAGCTGAACAGAGTGTCCAATGCATAATTTATTACCTCTTGCTTACTGCCAATCTTGCTTCCCTTCAACAGTACGATCTTAAGACTTCCAAACAGATCATAGTACGACAAATCAATCTGTTGAAATTTATTCAAATAATTTATGTGACTGTGTTCATTTTATTTCATGAGAAAATATTTCCTTTTAAGATTCAACAAAGTATAACGAAATAAGCGGTGAAATATTGACATACTGTGCCTCAACTTGTTCTAATTTTTTCAGTTAGTACTTAAATAGGTAAAGGGAATTATTTTTAATTTTGTCATACACATCGATAGTTTCTAAGTAATTAGCAGGCCTATTTAGTCCAAGTACTGCATTTTATTGGTTCTGTTTGGTGGGCTTTGTATTCTTTTCTATTTGGTCATTGGGTTGCATTGTTCTGCTGTTTTATGCTTTGTGAGAGTTTATTGTGCTCCCTCATAGCTCTAATAATATCTTTTGTTTACCCCAGAAATAAATAATAGGTCAAATTTGATGTAACTACATTTTTTTTTAAATTATATTTGTAGAACAGTGTCGTCAAACTAACCTCATCTGCAAAAATTAAGGATGACTGATCAATATGACATGAATCAAGCAACCACTTGAGTTCAACATGCGAACCAAGATTTGCCCGGTTAATGTTAATAATTGGTACTGTGCAGAACTGATCGCTCTCTGAAGTTAGATTTAGGAAGAAGGAATACGTGATGATTGAAGCCACAGTTCCCACGTCTGTGAACAGTTAGTCTAAAATGTGATTAGGAAAATCATGGGTTTATATTCACAATATTTTAATGTATGTCAAGCTAAGAAATAGAAATTACCAACACCATCTGAACCCATTACTGCATGTAAGAATTTGCCTGGTACACCAGCATTGACATCATCCTTTCTTGCTTTCAAATATGCATTTAGCTTGTCAATGGTTTGACATGATTCAACAATTTCCATTTCCGGTGATACTCCACTATAGTATGAAGCTGCAGATAGTGGAAGTAGAATACTTGATAGCTTTTCTTTTCTTCTGGTGACAGTATATGTCTTTTCTGTATTGGTTATTGCATGTGACTGTAAGGGCTGATGTTTTTTATCAGCTTCAGGAGTCTGGGGGCTATAGCCATATCCAAGATGGTCTTGATCACTTTGTTCAATCAACTCAGATTGAATATCCAGTTGTATAAATGAAGCAATTTTGGTGGTTTTTAACCACTTCTCAGATGGAGAATGTTCAGAAGATTCTTCCTTGAATCCTGAGACTGCTGAATTCTGTGGTGACAACTCAATAACCTCTTCAGACATATCTGAGACAAAGCCTTCCATTATGGTTTTACAGTATCTGATACATATAGATCAAACAATAATCAAGAGTTAAGAGTAGAAAAGTAAGCATGAAAAGATCATATTTTAAAGGTCTGAGCCTAAGGAGAATGCAGAATTTCAGACATCAAAACAATACGGTACAGAGCAAGAACGGGAAAAAACAAGACAACATTTGTTGGATTCTCCGAAACTGGTGACACCCATTAATTATTATTATTATTTAGTGAATTACTTTGTGAAACACAACAGAATATGCCTATGCCTATCCCTATGTGAGAATTAACGCAGGCCTTGGCCGCTTTTAATTGTAGTACCACGAACTATGTAGCCCACCCAAAGAAACAAATCATCATCTTGAGAGCTGGGTTTAGTAAAAATTAATAGTTTTTCTTCATCAGAATCCAATGATAATAGAAAATATATTAGATTTTGATAAAGTGGCTCATACTTATCATTTTCTTTCTTTTACTTTTGTGATGAAACTTACTTTATATCCCCCCGACAAGAATGAATAATCATTACTTGAATTGTTATAATTTCTTATTAGAAATGTATTTATATGTAATACCTGGTCTTGTTTCGGGTAGAATAGTTTCTAAATGAAGATATTTAGAGGAAAAAGTTTAAATGAGATAATTTTGAACATATCATCGTTGATACATAAAGTCAATTCCTACAGGTGAAGTATTGTTCGGAAACTCAATTATTCTTAAAAGACGTTTGGGTATATTAATGGAAGAACATACACACAAATAGTTATTTAGCTCTACTTCTAGACTATGAGACTTTTTATCGCAACAACTCTATTCTTGACAATTTCACTACTATGCTACCGTAATTACAATCATAGCTTAAGAAGTAACATTTACGGTACATAACTAAAGAACAGTTTGCTGTAAAATTATAAACAATGGGGTACTAACGCATAATGTAATTTGTTACATCTTGGGCTTTTGTCAATACGTGTAATCACACTTTCACTTCTAAACATCGATCAACCAATAGTCATAAATACAAACCAGGTTAAATCAAAGAACAATAACATTGACACAGTCGTACACAATTCACACACGTAAAGGAAGTGTAAATTTATATTATTGCTAGAAAATATAAGATATTAATGTTCATAAGAGGCTTTGGTCTACTGCCATGAATTTTGATTCATCTTTATTCTATACTATTGGGAAATCTGGAGTAGATTTAATACTGACATGTCACATTATAAGCTACAGGGAAATACTGCACTATTAAGGACATCACTTAACTATTACAAATATCATTTAGGTAATTTGTTAAACTCTCCTATAATATATATATATATATATATATATATATAAGGAATATCTATTTTATAATCTTGAAACTGAATCCAATTGCAAAATACCCCAACTTTTATTTAGATCATAGCACCCAATGCTTCAGATTTTTTGGGGAACAATTCTGAGAGTTGATGATGGTAAGAATTCTCAGGTTTTATGGAAGGAGTTTAATTTGATCATCAAAGAATTAATTACACGTTTAGATCTTTAGAATTCATATGATTAAAGAAATTATCTTGAAAAAGAATATAGAATTGAAGCAACACATACTTCTAATATCTCTTACAGAGTAACTTTTAGGTAATAAATTACAGGTTCTGTGAAATATGACCTTATACAGTGGACTTGACAACATCAGAACTATTAAATTTCAACAATTCAATATAAAAATGCTTGTATGAGTTTCTGAAGAACTATTTGTTAAATTAATTTATAATAATAACATACAAGTGTGCTTTTTTAGATGATCTAAAGCATGGATCTATAATAGAAAGAGAAGTCTCGGTAGTATGCAATAGGCGCTTGTATAAACTAGGAGGGTCTTGAAAGGTTGCTTTATGCTGTGTAGGGAATGAAAATAAAAACTAATTTTGAGGTTGAAGTGGATTACAAAAAGATTTAATAAATAAGTATGTATAAACCTTTACATTTAGCACAAATCAGACCTAGCCATGTAATAAATAAAATCTCTTTGATTGAACATTTGGTGGAAGAATTAACTTGATTTGCTTATCTTGACATAGGTTGAATAGAAGCAAGCATAATATCAAATTAAAGACATAGTAAAATGAGTAGCAAATCATTCTCATCCGGCATGGACAGAGAATGAAATCCTCCTACTTTAGTATTCCTAATTACAATCCAAACCATATAGGCTTAAACATATAATTAATAGAGTATCAAGGTCCATCTCGATGTAAAAGTTGGCAGATAGAAAAGCAGGGAGAAGAGAGAAAGAGAGAGAGAGAGAGAGACAGAGAGTGAGGAGATTCACCTATGTCCTAACCATGGTTGGTGAGTAAGTGAAGTACCCGAGGGAACCAAAATATCTCCCAGGGTTACATGCAAGTGTTTTGAGTTCTGCATCCATTGATGCAGTTCCCAACATGATGATGAAATGTACTACTTATGCTAAGTGGGAAAATAAAACACCATCCCTCCTAAGGATTAGTGGATTGGGCTTAAACTCCATAGTTTAGCCACATCAAATTTACAGGAAAAAGCAAAAAGAGAAAAACAGTGGTTAGATATTGCCTCCCCTTACCCAAAGGGAAGATTGTCAATTGATTGGTTGGTTAAAACTCTTTTTTGAGAAAATTGAAATGAAGTTGATAAAGCATATTTATAAAGACATGACTGATCCTAACACTAATGCCTAAGACTAGCTAGATGTTACCATACAAAAAAGCTGGGACATCCAATGTCCATGATTGCTAAAAATTCCTCTTCATGCAGAGGTAATTAGCAGTGATTGGAGGGAATAATACCTATTTTTGCAGAACTAACTTCATTTCTAGTTGATGAGCTACCTATCTGCGTGCTCCCATTTACAGTTTTTCAAACCATTCTACACTTTTACTTAGCCCGCCATGGGCCCAAGTTAAGAAGATGGTTCTTTTGGGCTTGGCCTTTCCAGGGCCAAGCCTTTTGCTATTCTTTTTTCCCCAACAAGTGAGCCAGCTATTTCCGATAGCCACCTCCAGTTGGTTCGGCGGTTCTCCCGAGGGAACCCTTCATTCAAGATGCAACATTTTTTTGAGAAAAAGAAATGCATGACTCTCCAGATTTGGAGGAACATTTTAGCCCCTACGGGGGGCTTCTTATATATGCTGGAAAAGCCCAAATGCCATCGATGGACTTTGCATTGTGTTAGTGAAAGAGTGGGTGTGTGTGAGAGAGAGCACCATGGTTAGGGCAAAGGTTGGTGATGATGGTGGTGATGTAATGATGATGAGAGACTTCAAGAAGCAACTGGGAAGTTTTGACATAGCTAGTTTGAGATGAGTCTCTAGCGATGAGGAATCGGAGCTTGAAGAGACATGGTCACGCCTGCGGCACAGCGAAACACACTGTCAAAGATGTTAGCGCCCCATTACATTAATCACTCATGAATGGGAATGGGAATGGGAATGAAAGAAAAGGAGCAGAAACCAAACCTGATTGCAAGGCAGGGGAAGGAGCAAGAGACATGGGTGTTCCATAGTGCTGCGCATAGGCACCTGCTGCAGTGGAAGCAATCGGAGAATACTGAAAGAGGTGAGGGGCATAGTTCACACCGTAACCCTGCCCGGAACTATAGCCTCCGCTTGTGCCACCGCCGCCACTCCCTTCTCCTCCGTACTGCAGATATGGGTAGAAAGCTGCAGCACCCGTCATCATCCCTCCTGGGCCGCTGCCATAAACTGGGTACTGAGCTGTTGCTCCTCCATACACACCATAGTAGCTCTGCACCATGCATGCCATTTTCCATTTCTCATTTTTCACGTTATTCAAAAGTAGCTACCAACATTTATTTATTTATTTATTTAATATTAAAAGGTGGACCACTAGCATTTGCAACAGCATGCCTTTGATTAAAAAAATTGTGTGTGCAGTGCAGAAGCACTAGAATTTAGAAGACTGTGAAAGTATGTGTAGCACATGACTCAGAAATGGACCACAAACCCCCGGTTTCACTTTCACCTCTTGAACAAAAACAAATAACATTGGCGGGGATAAGACAGCACACGCAACACTTTGACTAAGCCTCACTCACTCATTACTCCTTTGCTTGTCCCAAGGGAATGGAATCAATTATACAAACACTGTGAATGCCACCGACTTACACCCTCATCTCCTCGTTTTGTAGGGTACAATTATGTGTTCAACAAAAAGTTCATCCCCACATAATAGTGAAAGCTCCAACACAATTACCACCCTACCCCCATATACACTGCCTGCTACTCTCGTCTTTTGTTTATCATGCATGTACTTTGTAATCGCAAAATTATTTTATTCTACTTATGCGTTTTAGTTTTTATTATTTATAATAAAATTTATTTATTTTTATTTCATAAAAATTAACTTTATCATTATATGCAGTCTATCGCATATAGATATGGAGAGACACACACGTATGCATGATTCATCATTTTCATAATACTGATAAACTCATTATACTTACAATTCTAAAAGCGGAATGAGTCATATAGGTTGTTGCTAGTAGTTAAGAGGATATTTACTTTTGATTAGAAATCTAAATATAGTTGAATATGCCATGTAAAAAGAAGAGAGAGAGAGAGGTAATAGTTTGATTTGAGGTTGAAAAGGTAGTGTGTCCTAAAAGCTGCATGAAAACGCATCCTAAGTAAAAGATTTAGAGTAGACAGAGGAAAAAAAGTAAAAGTGAAAGTAAAGTATGTACAAACCGTAGGGTAAGTGTAATCCGGAGAGTAAGGAGAGTACCTGAAAATAGCCATAAAATAATACGAAAGAGAAAGGGTTAGAATGTGAAGCAAAAATAAAATGCATAAGACAGGCTAGTGCAGACACGGTGCATGAATAGGAGAATGTGGAGCCATGGTGCATGTGGAGTTTACATGCACCAGCTAGTACTCCACCTTCGTCAAACTAAACGCGTACATTAAATCTGGACAATCGCAAACAGATAAAGGTCAAAGGACGTGAAAGATTATTTACAGATGTGCATAGTACTTTTTCTTTGCCCTCGCACATTAGAGAGAGAGAGAGAGAATCTCTCTAGTGTTTAGGTATCATGTGTAGGTTGATTCTGTGAAAAGAATAGAGATGAAGTGGGTGGGAAGGGAAGGCAAGGCTAGTAAAAATATGTTTGGGAGGTTTTGTTGTGAATGAGTTGGCATGCACGTGCCATGATCCCACCTTCTTAGTAGTACAACTGTAGAAGAGAGAGAGAGAGAGAGAAAGAAGTAGCATGCTATAAAAAGTAAAAGCACATTCATACCCATAAACATTATAAGGTATCCCTTGCTGGATGGCATAATGAGGGAAGGTTGCCGCTGAAGGAAAAGCCGATCCCACTCCCCCTCCAAATCCTGTCTGGAAAGAACCCATTACTCTGAAGTTCCTCCCTCCTCCTCCTGCAAATACCGTTACAACACAGTTAACCTACACTTTTATAAATATACGTCCATAAAATATGCTGCTATATATCCTCGTCAAGAAAACAAAGACATGCTTCAGTCCAACATGGGATCGGAATATACATGAGTTTGAGTTATGTCAGTATGTACGTACGTATGTATATATATATATAT
>Ga0099825_1000393_pt1 | contig 44655 bp, 22 predicted proteins | sample SiratroredBW_FD_76838 | JGI IMG/M metagenome (GOLD analysis project Ga0099825, IMG submission 76838) | Root nodule microbial communities of legume samples collected from California, USA - Siratro red BW | ecosystem: Host-associated > Plants > Roots > Nodule | place: USA: California | collected...
TTTTATTTTTTTTTATATATATTTTATAATTATATCTTTTCTTATTTTTTTTTATATATATATATATATATATATATATATATATATATATATATATATATATATATATATATATATACATATATATTAAAATTTACTAAAAATTAATTAATTAATTTCTTGATACTATTTATTTTTGTATAAAAAACCAACAATATAAATCAAAATAATATAAAATTACAATTTCAGTACTTTAATCCTTATTTATATTCGCACATAAAATTACTAACATTTTGGTAACTTAAATGAATATATATTTATCTTCTCATATAACATTCTGTAGTTACATCTTTATAAAAGTTATTGCCTTGATTTGCATATAATTATAGGTTTTATTTAATACTTTTCACTTTTAAATGATTATGGGTGGTATAAATGGAAAAGAAATATGAAAAAATGGAGTAAAAAAATGAAATTGTAAAAAATATTGGAAAATATATTATATGAATACCATAACTTTATATAATTATTAATTTCGTTCTCACCCTTTATGTTGCATAGAGGTGGCATAAGGGTGAAAGTAAAAAAGAGTTATTTGCAAGGAAATAGAATTGTTCGGATTTAACAACCAACAATGAAGGTTGAAATTCAGAAGTGAGTTACACAATGTCTACTGTCACGGTGTTAACAATGAATATGCTGCAAGGAAATTGATATACTTGTAGATAATTATATCCAAATAATAAAGAGATGACTATGAGATTCTTATAACAATTATTGTTAATGATAGTAATATTTCTATGTAATGCCGGCTTAAGTTTTTTTATTAGAAGTAAGAAAAATATTTAGTTTTTTTTTAATATAATTTTAAATAAGTTATCTCTGATATATTTCTATTTTCCTTCTTTAATTTAATGTTAACGTAATTTTTAACACAAAATAAAAATAAAATAAGGATATTATTGTAAAATAAATTAATCGTCTTAAAATTCGAAAAATAACAAAGAAAAAAGAAATTATTTTTATTAGAAGAAAGACCATTATAAAAGAAGAGAGAAAGTAATTTCTAAGAGATATGCTGGCAAGAAAAATGTCTAAGCATTAATTAATTACAAATTGGATAACCACTATACTTTTTGCGTGTTTCTTTGCTCCCTTATACCCATTGTTTATTTTTTGTTACATTTTTTATACCAAGGGTTAGCTCCCAAGAAATTTCAGAAAAGTAAGAAGAAACTACCAAGACATGACCTTTCATTTATATTATGAAATCTACGTTGGAAACAATCGTGAGTAGTTATAATCGAAAGGAAGTATAATTACTCTACAAACCATACGCTGGGCATTTATAAAGGAAGTTATGACAAAAGAAGTAAAATGCAAGTGCAAAGAGGTAAAATATATTTAATGTTATAACATATTGAATACAAGAACACTCTTAATGTTTGCTAATATATTTAATGTTATAACATATTGAATACAAGAACACTCTTAGTGTTTGCTTGGAAACTAGTAGTGTTTAAGCATTATATTTGTCAAAATATGTGTTTTTTTAATGTAATAAGCAAAATCCATCCCACATTATTTTGTAAAAGTCTTAGTTAAAAGTAGTTCTATTCTAAAAAAAGTTTTAGTTAAAAGTGGTTCTATTCTAAAAAACACGAATAAATTTTAGTTAAAAGTGATTGTATTCCAACCAATATTATGAGTTGTCTAGTTAAGAGTGGTTATTGTTCCAAATAATAATAGGATTTTAGTAATGACTTATTGCCTTTCAATACTTAGTTTTTAGCTAAGAGTGGTTGTGTCACTAAATCAAATTTGAGTTATTTCAATTAAGAGTGATAGATGTTCAAACAATACTTGCTTGTAACTTTGCAGTTTTAGTTTGTTAGGTAAAACTTTATCAAGAACTTGGCATATACTATTTACAAATGAACCTATTTGATGTGTACATATGTTTGAGTGTGTGTGCGTGTGCTTGAGTGTGGGTATGTGAGTGTGTGTGCATGTAGTTGTGCGTGCATTTGTGTGTGTATGTGTGTGTTGCATGTGTGTGCGTATTCTTGAGTGTGGGTGCCCGTGGGTGTGTGCTTGAATGTGGGTGTGAGTGTACGTGCTTGAATGTGGGTGTGAGTGTGCCTGTGTGTAACCTTTTGATAAATAATTAAGAGTTATTGATGCTGACAACTTTTTTGATAAATAATTAAAAGTGAATACATGCTACCAACTTTTAGGAAATGAAAAGTCAGGTCTTGTTTGATAAATAATTAAGAGTGAATACATGCTGCCAACTTTTAGGAAATGAAAAGTTAGGTCTTGTTTAGTTGATGCATAGTCTATCCCAAATAAAACCTTGCAAGAATATGAAGGGTTTAGACATTGTTTGGTTGATACTTCTAATTTGTCAACTAAGAACATTGTTTTCAAAAGTTATCCTTGCATCCAAACTATGTGTCTTGAATTTCTATTATAAAGATAATAACTATATTTTCCATATTTTTATGTACAAAGAGATTACAATAAATATTAAGATATATATTTTTAATTTTTTCTTCCAAATTCTTATCCATTGTCCTTATGTATCTTCCTCCATAATCTTGAAAATGCATTATAAATTCTTTCTCTTTAATCTACATAGGTTCCTCTTGAATTGAGATCACATGAATTGATCCCCAAATATTAACATATATGAGTTCTAATATCTTACTATTACGTCATTCACTTTTTTTACTAATGGAATTATAGTGGTATTTACCAACAAACATATCATGACACAAGAAAAATAGAGACTTCCAATTGAGTTAGTCCACACATCGTCATTTTCTCTCTTTGTAATATCTTCAATCCTTTGTAACTTAAGTTCTCATACCTTTTATGCCAAAGGTAAGTTAGATTTAAGGAAGAATGCAAACATTTTTTAATAAAGACATTGTGGTTGGAGTTTCTATTAAAAAAAATAAACATAAGATTGATATTCATCTTCCTATATGCAATCAACCCTTTGCATGGATGTTAAATATTTTATATTTAATTTTTTTATAAAAATAGAAAGAACTTTTTGCCTACATGTATGCACACTCACACACTCAGACGCACACACACTCACATACACACGTGCACACATTCGCACACACATGCACACATACACCCGCACATACACATGGGCATATCCGTAACAATATACAATTTTTTTATTTTAATTGAATTCTATTTTTAATTTTAAAATAATCTATTTTTTTAGATTCATTTTTGTTAAGGTATCTCGAAGTGGATTAAATTTATCTAGAGACAAAACACGTGCATCCTCGTTTATTAAAAGTAGAAGTAAAAATGTTAATAGGCTAGATATTGGATGGCGACACGGGATCCGGAAACAACTTTTGGAATAAGCCATTCTAAAAGTATTTTATTTTGTGAAAAAAGTTTTCTCCCACACGTTATTCCTCCTTCTTCTTCTATTAACAATAATACACGGTAATTCACTACAAGAAAAAGGTTGTTTAGAGACCAATTTTTAGCTACCAAGTGAAATGGTTACTAATTGTGACCAAAATAGTCACCAAATTAAATTTTGGTTGCTAAATAACTACAAAATAGAAGTAATAAATTAATTTAGTGACAATTAGATACTTAATTTAGAATTTAATGGTATAGGTCACTAAAACCTTGGTAGCTAATGTTAGATACCAATTATTTGACTTAATTGGTTACTAAATTCAATCATTACTTCTATTTTGTAGTTATTTAGCAATCAAAATCTAATTTGGTGACTATTTTGGTCATAATTAACAACCATTTTATTTAGTAGTTAAATATTGGTCTCTAAATAACTTTTTTCTTGTAGTAATCGCGATAAACGTTGGGTGGTAGGATCTATGGAGGTGAGCTGCAACTTAAGATTATGAAGGTGGAGGTGAAAGCAGCGAGATGTATGAAGCAAAGAAACATATGAAAGGGTATTCCAAAAGGATAAAACAAGCACTGTAATCTATAATAAAGTACATGGAGAAATATAAAAAGGTAGGGAGTTGCAAAAAAGAACCTATGGAAATACAGTAAGAAGTTGTTGTACAAAACCCAAAAACTTGTGCAAATTTGTTTTGATGCTAATGGAACACAAGAAGTATAGAAATTTCACATTCCTTTTCCACAATCACTGGGATCATTATACTTTTGCTTCTTAATTTGAGTTTTAAGAATTTAACATTCCTTTTTCCATATAAAATTTTATAATTTTTAAGAAATTTAGATATATTAAATTTAAATTGATATTCTTTTTAACAATTTAAATTTATGAGTATTTTTATTTGAATAAATATTTCAATTAACATATACTTAAATATTAAACAAATGCTAATAATTACAAAAATATTAATTTTAATGTCAATTGATATTGACTAATGTTAGTTTTGGATGTTTTGCCTCTAGATAAATTTGATCCACTTCGAGATACCTTAACAAAAATGAATCTAAAAAAATAGATTATTTTAAAATTAAAAATAGAATTCAATTAAAAGAAAAAAATTGTATATTGTTGCGGATATGCCCATGTGTATGTGTGTATGTGTGTGTGAATGTGTGCACGTGTGTATGTGAGTGTGTGCTTGTACAACTATGTGGGTGTGTGTGTGTCCGAGTGTGTGAATGTGCATACATGTAGGAGAAAAGGTCTTTATATTTTTATAAAAAATAAAATATGAAATATTTAACATCCATGCAAAGGGTTGATTGCACATAGGAAGATGAATATCAATCTTATGTTTATTTTTTTAATAAAAACTCCAACCACAATGTCTTTATTAAAAAGTGTTTGCATTCTTCTTCAAATCTAACTTACCTTTGACATCAAAGGTATGAGAAGTTAAGCTACAAAGGATTGTAGACACTACAAATAAAGAAAATTATGATGTGTGGACTAACTCAATTAGAAGTCTCTATTTTTCTTTTGTCAATATATGTTTGTTGGTAAATACCACTATAATCCCATAAGTAAGAAAAGTGAATGACGTAATAGTAAGATATTAGAACTCATATATGTTAATATTTGGGGATCAATCTCAATTCAAGAGGAACCTATGTCATAGAGAGAAAAGATTAAAGAGAAAGAATTTATAATGTATTTTCCTATAAATATTTACTAAATTATAATATATCACTTTTCTTAACGTTATATTTCAATTTATAATGCACGTTATATTTCCTATAAGGTGCATCCTCGTTTATTAAAAGTAGAAGTAAAAATGTTAATAGGCCAGATATTGGATGGAAGCACGGGATCCGGAAACAACTTTCGGAATAAGCCATTCTAAAAGTATTTTCGTTTGTGAAAAAAGTTTTCTCCCACACGTCGTTCCTCTTTCTTCTTCTATTAACAATAATACACGGTAATCCACTACAAGAAAAAGGTTGTTTAGAGACCAATTTTTAGCTACCAAATGAAATGATTACTAATTGTGACAAAAAAATAGTCACCAAATTAGATTTTGGTTGTTAAATAACTACAAAATAGAAGTAATGGATGAATTTAGTGATCAATTAAGTCAAATAATTGGTATCTAACATTAACTACCAAGGTTTTGGTGATCTATACCATTATATTCTAAATTAGTCTCTAACTTAATTAGATATCAATTTAGAATCTAATGGCATATGTCACTAAAACTTTGGTATCTAATATTAGATACCAATTATTTGACTTAATTGATCACTAAATTTAATCATTACTTTTATTTTGTAGTTATTTAGCAACCAAAATTTAATTTGGTGACTATTTTGGTCACAATTAGCAACTATTTTATTTGGTAGTTAAATATTGGTCTCTAAATAACTTTTTTCTTGTAATGATCGTGATAGACGTTGGGTGGTAGGATCTATGGAGGTGAGCTGCAACTTAAGATTATGAAGGTGGAAGTGAAATCAAATAGATATGTGAAGCAAAAAGATATACGAAGGTGTATTATAAAAAGATAAAACAAGCACTCTAATCTATAATAAAGTACATGGAGAAATAAAAAAAGGTATGGAGTTACAAGAAAGAACCTATAAAAATACAGTAAAAAGCTGTTGAGCAAACCCCAAGAACTTGTACAAATTTGTTTTGATGCTAATGGAGCACAAGAAGTATAGAAATTCCACATTCTTTTTCCACAATCACTGGGATCATTATACTTTTGCTTCTTAATTTGATTTTGAAGAATTTAACATTCCTTTTCCATATAAAATTTTATAATTTTTAAGAAATTTAGATATATTAAATTTAAATTGATATTCTTTTTAACAATTTAAATTTATGAGTATGTTTATTTGAATAAATATTTCAATTAACATATACTTAAATATTAAACAAATGCTAATAATTACAAAAATATTAATTTTAATGTCAATTGATATTGACTAATGTTAGTTTTGGATGTTTATAAAAAAATTTAAATAACATTAGAGCTTTTTGTTTTCAATTTGACATTGATTGAAATTATTTTTCATTAATATTGACTATAATTTTTTAGACTAACATTGATTTAGGTTTATTTTTGCAATATAGCTGATTAGAATTTTTTTATTATTTTCTTTTGGATCTATCTTAATATTGCTTGAGCTCACAAGACATTAATCAAAATTGAACTAAAAGAGAAAGTACAAAAATAAAATACATAAATTAATATTATAATTTAAAATTATTACTTTTATATAAAAATTAAAATTATCTTATTTTAAGTAATTCAATTATTTTTATAAAATTATAAAATTCTATACTTTCAAATTTTCACTTGTCTATTTTTCACTTGCCGGATGTCTTATTAGAATGACTAAAATTTAAAAAGAATTAATGAAAAAATAATAATACAACTTAAATATAATACCATTATTCAATTCTGCTAGGAGAATAACAAGCACCATACAGAGTGAGGATGTCCTTACAAAATAAACGAAATTATGAATGCGAGAATCTCCTTTAAAATGACATTTTTTTTTTGTTAGTTTTATAAAAAAAAATTAATTATTGAATAAAACTATGTTAGCTTGACAGCAATCATATTTTATATCGCTATTGAACAACTATAAATATTATTATTTTATTTTAAAATTTTATTTATAATTATTTTTATTATTTAAATATAATATTTTATTATTAAAAGAAAATTATAACGAATTTGTAAAAAGTAAAAGAAAGTTTCAAATAATAAATAAAATAATAATATTTATGATTATTAGATAATGGTATAAAATATGATAATTGTCAAAGATCACTAAATGAATTTTAAATTAGCAAGATGGGTTGTGTCAACCACTGCAATATTGGACATCACTAGAAGGTAAATCCATGGATGTGAGATTGTTTTATTTTAATTATTCCTCTTAAAATTTTTAAATACTTATAAAGAAACCATATATTTTATCTATAAAAAAAGCATTTGCACAAAGAATCAATAAAATAGTCTTTTTTATTAAACATCATATTCTTGACATTTCAATTTGTGCAATGTACCCATATACAATCCAATATTTATCTTTATCCGATATTCTAAAATACTTTATAGACTGTAACATAGAAAGTATACAATCTAGATAAATAATTTGTAATCTTTTATCATTATCATGTTTAAGAAATGTCATTTTTAATTTGAATCTTACAACTACAATTATATATTTATTATGTTTTAAAATGTTTTATACATTTTAAATACCTGTCTGTTACTCAATAACTTTTAGTGTATACCAACTATATCATTATCCTTTGGCAGCACAAAAATTAACAAAGTAGACCAAGTGCATGTGTTATACCATTGTCTGTGCTTTAAGTATTCTTAAGAAATAAAAAAACTTTACAAAATTAATTTGCAAAGTCAAATTTATATTCAGTTATATACTATAAATTAATTTTATTTTTAATTGTGAAATCTGTAATGTGTAAATTTAAAAGTAGTGTTTTATGCAGCAAATGCAAAACAGTGAAACCAGAATATCCAATCTGCTTTCCAAAGGTAACTTTATTAGTGTAACCAGAATGTGATACTTTTCATATTCTAAAACTACCAGAACTTTAAGGAACAGAAAACTGTTCTAGTAGCTTATCAATGACAGGGTAAGACAACAAGAATTCAACAGCAAATGACAGTGACAAGGAAAAACAAAGTGGTATATCCTATTCATCACATATAACTGTAGTTCCATAGAACAGAACAAGCTATATTTGATAGTAACGGTTGAACAAAAATCAAGTGCTCATGCAGTTTCAGTGGCTATGTTGATTTGTTGCTGTAGAAACGAATACCAACTGCAAAACCCAAGACAATGAGAGGAACTAGAAACTGCAGCATCTTGATCATGAAACCTGATGAGGATGTGTTCTTCTGATTATCTTGAAGTGGTTTTGGAGGAGCTTGTTGAGCCTTGGCAGGCATGGTTGCTGGATCAATGTCTCCAACATATAGATCATCCAACATGGCTCTAGCACTCTTACTGTGACCAACATCCTCAAAGTCATCAGTAGCATCCCTCCCTGCAAAAATGACATTTTGGGTTGTCAAATAAACATTTGAAAACATGTAATTCAAGTGAGTGATGGTATAAGTGAGTGATGGTATGCAAATTAGATATGTACCTGTGGATGACAACAACACATCATCACCACCGGGATGGTCATCTAAGAACTTTGTGACATTATAAACCTGCTCCACAAAAGAACAAAAATTTAAATATTTTAAAAAAAATAAATTTTAAATCTAACTCAATTTTATAAAATCGATGTGTAATATATTATAAATTGACTTTATTTTTAGTAGATAAGAGATTTCAACATATTCTTTCAAGTCAATATATGTATTTTTTATATATGAAATTAAATATTTATAACTGGTCTGATACCAATAATCAATAATACGATAAATCTATTAAATCTTATTAGGATAGGTTTTAATATTATCTTCAAAGATAAATTTTAAGTTTAACACAACCTTATAATATTAATTTATAATATGAAGTTTACATCTAGTTATATATTATGAATTGATATTATTTTTAAACGAATGAATGCTTAAAAGTATATCCATATATTATGAATTGATATTATTTTTAAACGAATGAATGCTTAAAAGTATATCCATCAGTGGTTGCTAGCACAACTTGAAAAGCTTGTTAAAATTTTATCTGATGTGAAGGATAGAAATGAAATAGATACTTCATAAACTTCTATATGTTAGTGTGTTTGATGGATACCGTGACCTTCAGATATCAACAGTGTACTGAGAAGCTTCATATGCTTGGAAAAACTGTTAGATGCAAAACACACTAACACAATAAAAAGTACTGTTATAAAATTGTTTAAAACTTTCCATGTTGCAGTTAATATTTAACCAGATTACATAATATATTCCTGTCCTAATCAAATTTTGTGAATTATCTGCAGTAATATAGATATCAAACTTTATAAGAACAAAGAGAATGGATAAAACAAAATCATGTTTAGCAGAAACCAAGTATTAGTCCACACCATGAGAAAGAGAGGGACACAAAAGATGGATAGTAATGATTTAACAAGACAGATAATGAGAAAAGAGAGGAGTTCAATGAATGTTTATGCCATATTGAAATGTCCATATCATTGTTGAATCATTGTATATAAGCTACATAAAAAAAGACTAAATAAAAGGTAGATATGGACTGAGATGTCAATTTTATAACTTTGAATTTTTATATTTCAAGAACAAAATCAACCAAATATCAGTCAGGTTTAGGAGTTATGAACAAACAATGTACTGTATTAAGCACACGCATGAATCATAACACAACCACTCTAATCTTGATTTGCTTAATTGAAATTCTTATTGAATACATAGACAAATAATTGAATTCCAGAGATAGTTCATTACCAAAAGAATCAATTTTATGGAAATTCATGCGATCCACAAATAACCAGTTCTCACATTGCATGCAGATAAGTAGTACGAACCCTAACACCAATTTGGAAAACAATGATAATTGTGACAACCAAAATTAACCCACCCACAAATATCCAGAACGTTCATCAATCACTAGCATATAAGGTTATTCACACCACACAAAAAGATATATATACAAAGTGAATCTAAGATCAGATCCAAACGAACCATTCATTGGTATGCATGATTCCATTTCAAGTGAGTTTTTTTTTACAAATAATCAAATCAATGACACAAACCCAACTCGTAGAATCACAAAAACATTTGCATCGATGCAGGCATTGGTAACAACATCACACACACATATATATACCTTGCCATCAATGATAAGCCAGCAATCTTTGGAGTTGTTGTGTTCAGAAACTTGGGCCAAAGTGTAAACCTTGCGCTCCCCACCCATTTATCTAAGGAGAGCAATGATACGATGTTGTGTTTTCGAAGAAATTGATGATTATGGTATAAGGTATTTGGTATTAAGATGTTAAACGAATTTCAAAGCGTGGAACATAGAGATCGGTGAGAATGGTTAGTTAGAGATGGTTACCTTAAGAACCTTACGGTGTTATTACTCATTTGGTGTTTCCACTGCACAATTTATATATTTAAAATTATTCATTTTACTTTGGACAGACTTTTTAATTCTTCAAAATTTGTAGGGACTAAAATGAGTTTAAAAAATAGATGTATAAGAATGAAATAATTAATAATTTATATATATAAGAACTAAAATAAAATACTGTGTAATATAAACACTAAAGGAGTAATTAAATCTAAATTTGTTAGTATAAATTTAATTTCTGAAATTATAAAACTATTATTTTAGTGTTTTAAATTATCAAACAATGGCAATTATAATTTCTAGAATATTAACAACCATTTTAGTGTTTAAAATTGTAATAGTTGTCGTGATTCATAGGGAGAACAATAGCCAAAACGTAAGAAATTTAATTTGAAAATGATGCAACCCTATGTATTATAAAAAAAAAACGAATATGAAGCATCTAATATATAAAAAATAATAACAAGACATAAGCTTGATTAGTTTTGTTCTTTTGTTACATATAATTTTAATACATATATATGTATTATAGTAAAAACGAATAAGAATATCCAACATATAAAGGAATAATTAGACATAAGTTTGATTACTTTTGTTCTATTGTTATATATATTCAGCATTCACATATTTTAAATATTTTAATTTTGTAATTAAGTTACATAATTTCAGCATTTTAAATATATCAAAACTAATTAAATGAATTATTTTGAACCCCTACACATACAAAAGTCGATAAATAAATACAAAGAAGTCTAAATATTAGCCCATTTGAGAGGATAAAACAGATTTATCTAACATTTTACTAATAACTTATTTACAAGTTAAATATAATATTTAAATTGAATTTATTTTTAATCCAATTAATGACCAATGTAGGCAATATTAGTATTGGCAATTAATATTGGTTCCCGAGGAAAATATTGTTGTAGAGTTATGCATATTGTGCAAATCATCCGAAAATGACATCAAAACAAATAATAAAGTGATACGATTTAATATGTAAAACATTAATTTATCTTTTATCAATTTAGACTCATGTTTCTATGTAATATAGCAGCATGCTTGGAAGATAAGCACATGAGTAAAAGCAAGATTTCTTATTACATCAAAAGTAAATTATTTATTTACATTAATTATGCCACACAATTATAATTATATTTACGAATTCATCTTTGGTACAATCAACAAAGTGAAGGTTTTATACTAACATAATATTGAAAACAATCTTTAGGCTTACTTAGGACTTTTAGGAAGTTGTTTATAAATATTTCCGCTTCGCATTTTTTTAATTTTACAACACATTTTCTTCTTTATAAATGTTTACAAGGTTATAGATTGGAAAACAAAGTATTTTAGGTCAATTTTATTAATTTACGCATTACTTATTGAGCATATTGAAAATATAAATAAATATTATATATATATATATATATATATATATATATATATATATGTTTTTATTATTTTTAAAATATTGTATTAATCTTCTAATTATTTACATACTTGGAATATGAGGTTTTCGCTGAAATTTTGGGTGGTTTATTTGGTGGAATATAATATTCTTTCATTAATACTCTAATTGACTATAAATATAAAATAATTTTTTGTTTACTAATTTGAAAAATATATAACATTTTATCAATTTGGATTTAGTTTTATCTTTGAAAAACACTTATCATTACAACTTGATTACACTATATAGTTAACCATGAAAAGTATTAGTTGGTAGATTGTCTAACACTAGTAGATACATATAAATGGTCTGTTATAGCTTGTATAGAACACATGTTAAAAGGTTCATGTAATCATAACACATATTACTAGCTTTTTTAGTGTTTGTTATCATCAAAACTTTCTTAAAGAACTATATATGAAAATTAGAGTGTTTGGAGTTTTAACATGGAGATATTGAAATTGTAAGTACGAGATGTCACCATGGAGAAAAATGAGACAATTTAATCTATGATTGATAAAATCCAAGTCTGTCATCAATGGACTGAGATCTCTTGGAATAAATGTAGGCACCTATAATGTGATAGACAAAGTTTTGAGTACTCTTCCATCCTAATAGAGAGCTCAAGAAATGACCTTACGTTCTTCAAAAGACTTTGAGGTGATGTCTCTTCAAGAGCTTATAGAAATCCTACCTAAACATGAGCAAGTGTTGTTGTGTGATACCTAAAAGGATCAGTGGAAAGTTTATTACCCTTAAGGCTCTAAAGCCTAAAAAGCTTTCCTCCACAAAAGCTTATGAAGCAGCAAACAATTAATAAGATAGATCAAAGTCAAAAGATGAGGAGTTATCCTTCTTATCAAGCAAGTTTAAAAAGATGTGAATAAGTATGAAGGATATGAAAAAGAATAAAAGTTTAGACCTAAAAAGCATAAAGATTATATAAAAAAGGTAATTTACTATGATTGTAAAAAGTCAATTCACTTTATATTAAAATATCTTGAACGGACAAACAAAGATAAAGATAAAAAGAATAATTTTTTTTAAGAAGAAAAGCTTTATGTCTGCTTGGGAGAATTCAGACTCATCATGTTCAAATTTTGAAAAGGAAGAAACTTTTATAGGCTTCATGGCAGATACGTCATATAACACAATATTTGATTACTCAAACAAAGAGATAGATTTATTTGATATTCATTATGTCACTCAAGCATACTATGTGACTATTTTCTGACACTTCAAAAAATTACAAAAGCTTTTAAAAGTATGAACCAAATTTTCAAAACATTTTGAAGGAGTTTGAGAAAACTAAAATACTTCTAAATCCTCTAGTGACACTTTAAATAAAAATTTTAAGCTTGGTAAGGAAAACAAAAACTTGTGTTAAGAAAACAAAGAGCTAAAAGAGAAACTTAATGCTTTAAACACAAGTTTTGAAACAATGAAAAAGTAAGTGCTTTTGAAAAATGGAAGTGCTACCTAAAATAAATGAAGATAGCATGACCATAGATGTTTTATTATCTAAATGCTTCCCCATGAAAGGTTTTATCCCAATCTGTATTGAATACTTATCACTAGGCCCAAAGCTTCAAATGATAATTAGGATGCAACCCTTTTTATTTAAAAGTATAATAGACTAAGCAACATAATTCGATTGTGACTTGACTCACATGACCCATGCCACAAGACAATTGATGTTACCCACAACATCAATTTCTGCTCAACAATATAATTTGATCACAGAAAGGATGAGTGGACAAATTGAAATTTTATAAAGAACATAGAAATTTTACATTTCTAAAGAGATAAAATTCAGACAAAATGAAAAATGAAATTCTTTTAAAACATATTAATAAAAATTTTCAAATGCCTTTTTCATTCTTCATTTAACTTAAAGTATATTCTTTAGCTTAAATAAATTTGACCTTGCATTCTCCTAACAACAAAATTTTTATAGTAAAAATATCACTTCACACAAAACATATATGGATACACTTCCCTCATCTTTTCCTCAAATTCTCAAGTAGAGTCACTAAATTTCAAGTTCCATGACTCATTAACCATATCACGCTACTATTTCATCTAATGATCTTTCTCTTAACTAGTTTAGCTTCAAAGGATAAATATCCCTTAACTTAAATCATATTTCAAAATATACTCAATGTTAGGTATATACTTTCTTATATGTGATACATGAAAAACAATGTGAAGATTCATGAGAGAAAGAGCTAAGGCAATCTCATAAGCTATTAGACCTATCATTTTTTAGAATTCAATAAGGCTTAATGATCTTATGAGTCAACTTTCTAGATTTAATAACTCTCCTAACACTTGCAAATAGGTGATTCATAAAAAGACATGATCACCTGTAGAAAAATTCAAAGGTCTCATGAGTAGGACTTTGGTATGCTCAAAGAAGTCTTCATCATTTCTTGTTTCTATTTGATCTTTTCAGGGGTCTGCTGTAACAACTCATACCCTACCAGGATATTTTCTCAATCTTTAGGCCAATAAAGAGGAGTTTGACGTCTCTTGCCATACAAACCCTTTTACAATGCCATTTCTAGCCTAGTAATTATTATTTTATAGGTAAACTCTAAACATAATATCTCATCCTATCTATCTAGATTATCTAAAGCACAAGTTTTCAACAAATCTTCTAATGATTGAATTGTGACTTTCTATCCATCAAGGATGATAAGCTTAGTGAAGTTTCAATTTGATCGTCAAAGTCTCTTGTATAGTCTGCTAAAATCTAAAAGCAAACCTAAAATCTCTTTTAGAAAACAAACTACTAAGTACTCAATGTAGTGTAACAATTTATTTGATATACAATTGTGCCAACTGCTACACAAATATCCCTAAATCCATTGGTAAGAAATGAACATTCTTCGTCAATTGATTTATAATAAGCCACACAACATTATACCTTCTTACTGTATATGGAAAATGGGTCACAAAATCCATTGTAGTGTTATTCCATTTTGTCGCGACCAGGATCACGACGGGGACGACGATCCAAAAAAGATAATAAGAATGAGTTTGAAAATTTAAGAAAATGGAGTCGCCACTATAGTTTATTAGGAAAACTATGGAAAAACCAAAAAAATAAATAAGGCAAGTTTGCGAAAATTGGATTTTGGGTCCGGGAGTCGGTTACGTGTGAGGAAGGTGTTAGCATCCCTACAACGCCCATTCTAAGACGATACCTTTAATTAAACGAGTAAAAACGAGTGTGATTTTTCAAAACATTTATTTTCCCAAGAAAGAGACAGAGATTAAGATAAAACAAACAAAATATTTTTTAGTTTTGGGAGCCCGATAAGATTTGACCTTGCTCCTACGTATTTCTATCAGGGATAGAAAATTATTACGTAATTCTTTGGTGAGAATTATTAGTTGGTGTGTTTGATATTTTTTTTATTTTGAAATTTAGTGCATTTTTTTAATTTTTATTTTTGGGAAATTGATATTTTGAAAATTTTTGATTTGCTGCAAGAGTACAATAAGGTGCGAACGACCATGCTTATTACTCGTATGAATCTAAAATATTACTTGACGCGTATTTGATAGTCCAAATGAGATTAAAACTTTCAAATTAAATCCCACATAACGCGGTTATTTGGAAATTTAATTGAATTATTTATTTTAAAAGATACAAAGAAAGAATTTAAGTATATTTGAATATATATTTTTTTAAATATTTTTCATTACTTTATTTTGAAAACTTTAAATTTTTATTATGTGATTATATAATATATTTTTTTAGATTTTTTAGAAACCCCTTTTTTAAAAGAGAACAATTTAATTGAATAAAATAAAAATATTTTTATTCTTATGAAAGAAAAAGAAATGGAACGAAAATAAAGATACTAGAAGACAAAAAAGAGGTTAAGAAAATGAATGCAACATATGTTACGAATGGCACCTTCTCATCCACCCTCGGTTTCAACCACTGCCAAACCTTTTTATTCACCTTGTCTTTTTTGTCTTTTTCCAATTCATTCATTTTGTGATATAATCCCACGTGAGAGAAAAAAAAAAAAAAACCCAAAGCCCAAGTTACTACGCGCTCTCCCATGCTTCATTCAATCACGTTCACTCTCTTTTTTTCTTTTAATTCTATTTCTCTACTTTTGTTTAATAAGCTAAACTAAAGAAAAAAAAAAAACGCAGCAGCCCCTATATTTCTTTTTCTATATTTTTTCAATGCTATCATGAAACTAAAAGGGCTACGCCCAACATCATGCTACTTTCTTCACTTTATCCTAAATTAGGGTTCCAAACTACAAAAGAGGGCCATGTGCGGCTGCTGCTAATAGATTAAAGTGAGATGCCACTCGAGAACGACGAGGGGTCGCAAGCGAAGGGAAGAAGAGGTGTTAGGCAGCTATGGGGAAGAGGCGTGGTTGAGAAGCGGTGGTGACAATGATGAGATCGGAAGCATGGTTTTGGTGGAGGTGTGGGGTTCGTTATGGAGGCACTCGTGGTCGGTGCGGTGTTGTGATATCATGGGGGGCAGTGGAGGTTGAAGAAGAGAGAGTGAGGTGATTTGCTCAGAGCGTTATGCATCCAGTGGTGGCCAAATAGTGCAGGGAGATGGCGGCGAAACAAACTTGAAATTTGTTATACTGTTTTGTTGATCTAAGCCCCTCTTTTTGCACTTGTAAGCTCATTCATGTATTCTTTTCTTTTTTATTAACCCTTCAGATTTGGCTTGATTATAGAAAAAGTGTATGACTTAAAACTTGTTTGAGTTTCCTTAGATGCATATGATATTTTAAACAATGCATATTAAAAGTGCTTTATACAATAAGAAAAACAAAAGAAGCTATAAACAGAACAATAATAACCTCTTCTGCCTTCGTTCTTCACCTCAAACGCGCTCTTCTAGCCTTTCCTTTCCTTTTGAACGATCTGTTTTTGGATCCAGAGTTGAGGAGAACAGATGGTTGTGTTATGTGATTTGAGTGGGAGGTGAAAAAGGGATGAGCCAAGTGGGTTCTTCATCAGAAGAAATTGTAACGTATGAGAATGGTGTCCTCTGCTGGTCTCTGTGAGTTCTCTTTTTAAGAGGAAAATGAGCAACTTCTCTTTTGTTAGAGGTTTGACTCGATCCGGATTTACAGGGATAGAGCTTCCTCTTACAGAAATGTTAGCTGTCTAGGGGAGTGCTGCAGAAGGAACTGAGCAATTTTGTGGTAGGAAGAGGGAAAACTTCTGCAGAGGAAAACAACTCATACAGTGAGGCATTGAGCCGCGCATTGAGCCGTGTAGAGGGAGCGGTGCACAGTGAGAGGAGTGTGAAAATGGTTAAAGTGGGACCCCAAAGCTTCAGTGAAGGGTGTGGAGAAGAATATATATTTTTTTAATTTTTAATAACTTTTTTTTGAAGTAAAACTTAAAATAAAATAACTATTTTTGAATTTTATTTTTTAACTCTTAAAAACATTTTTTTAAATGATAATTTTATTTATTTATATCCGGACGAAAATTGGTATTAACACATCTCTATACTAGTATATCTAACTATTCAAACATATCTACTAGTTTTTGTTATTTGACCTTTGACTTATGACATGTCAAACATACTAAAATATATCTAGTCACATTTGTTTTTATAATCAACCACTACAAAGACTTTCTTAGATCATGATACATTTTATTCATACTAAGGTGAAGACTCAACTTATTTTTACGACCCTTTCTCATAATCATATTTCTCCACACATTATAATAGGCACACAAATTTTATCTTTAAATCTCATAACACGATTAAATCTTAAAGAGAAATCCTTAACTTTATTAATACCCAACAATTCATGGTATGTCTTAAACTAGGATCACTTATTTTTTATTTTTTGCCTTTATCATATGAAGTAAATCATTAGTCACAACCAACATGTTGCAACTAAAGTGATAAGAGGATACTAAAAGTTCCAAATTTGAATTATATAACTTTTCAACCAATCTTAACTTTTTGATTATCATAGTAGATACTGTAATAGTCTTTCTTCTTAATGCATCAACAACCATATTTTCTTTTCACAGATGATACATCAACTAAAAATCATAATCTTTTAAAAATTTCATCCACTGTCTTTGTCTTATATTTAATTCTTTATGATCAAATAAATATTTCAGACTCTCATAGTCACTAAATAGGTCAAATTTGACATCATAAAGATAATTTCTCAGTTTATTCAAATGAAAGACCATTGTTGCCAACTCTAAGGCAATAGTATAACTCTCATGGTTCCAACAAAATATGTTAGTGGTGGAAGAAAATATGATGCTTCTCATTTAAATTATCATGCTATGAAGTGTGATAAAATAAAACTAAAAATGTGGGTTAAATGATTTTGGATATATAAGAAAAGTAGAAAGCCAAAAAGATGATAAAATAGTACAATGTGAATTGTTGTCTAGTTTAATTATTAAACACAATTTGTGATGTAAAACTACTTTGGAGAAGGTAGCTATCAACTCATGGTGGCTTTTGAAGAAAACAAAAGAGGTTGCAACCAACTATCATAAGAAATGTCAAGACAAAAGTAAAACAAAAGTGGATTAAGGTAAAGAAGATGAAGAACATGACACCTTAGTCGAAGAGCAAGAGATAAGTGTTATGAAAATTTGCCATTTGAAGAAACTATTCAAAATAAAAACTCATTTGAAAGAGTTTCATACTTTAAATACACTCAAAATTTTCAAAAGACTTGGTTTTTATTTCAATTTTAAATGCAATTATACAAGTGGAAGAACTCCTATTTATAGAATGGAGTTTGGCTATTCTTTATAAATGGGTTGAATACGAAAACTAAATTTTCAAGTGTCTTTGTATCTACTTGGAATGCCTACCTTGATGTGGATATGTGGAGGAAGTTACAACCTTCTAGGGATGACAAATAAACTTGTCTCCATGGGTATTGTTCGAACTCGTCCAAGATTTTGACGGGAATCCCTAGATTAACCAGGTATGGGTATAAAAATGGATAATATTTGATTTTTAAAATTGAGTATGGGAACGTAGATGTGTATATACATATTTGACCACAAACTCGTCCTCAACTCAATCCACATACTTGTCCCTATTTTAAATTACTAAAACATTCATAGTTTATTAGGTAACATGAAAAATTTATCTTTATTATTATCTCTTGGCCTTAGTTTCATTTCATTTGAAAAACCTTATTTCTTTCTTTTACCATACAATTTTGTACTCTTTCAAAAATTTTACTTAGATCCATAAAGTAGTTTGTCTTTTATCATAATCTCAATTATACATTTTCTTTTATGCAGTTTTGTTTAAATGATGTATTGTATTTAAGAAAAAAAACAAGTCTCAATTTTATTAAATAGTTTTTAGAATATCTATTTAATTATTTTTTAATATATATAAAAGATAATGATTAGAAATACAATTGAATTCATAATAATCAAATTTAAGCCAAATATGTTTTAGAATATCTATTTGATTATTTTTTAATATATATAAAAGATAATGATTAAAAATATAATTGAATTGATAATAATCAAATTGAAGCGAAATATATTGTTGTACTTTCAATTTTGGACAATTTTGAATATAGGATGAAATTGTAAATATTCAATTTTTGTTATGAAAATATTGACCTACTTATGTGAAAGTTAAAATCGGAAAAGTTGTAGGAAAAGAAATATTCACTTTGTACTACATCATCAAACATTCAAAAGCTTAAGAAATGAACACCTTTTTTTTTATTTTCTCTTCGGCATTGAGATCATGTTTTTTTTATGTAATTTTCTTACTTGATGTAATTTCTTTTTAAATTATTTATAATATAATTTTAGTAATCTGATCACCATATAATTAACTTAAATGTTTAAAAAAGGATAATAAACTCAAAACCAACTTATTCCTAAATTTCACTCAGCAGCAAAAGAATATAACGAAATGAAAAATCTAAATATTTTTAATTTTATTGAGAAGCTGGGGTTTACAGTTCAACGCCTCAGGCCCGTTGGGTGAAAAGCCCAACCCACAGTCTCCCGCAACAAAAAACCCTAATCCAGTAATCCCTCTGCGCCTCCCTCTTATACTCAAAACCTTAGCAGAGACACACAGAAGAAGAGACCAACGAACCAACCATCAGTGTTGTGTGTGAGAGAGGAGAGAAGAGAGAGAGAGAAAAATGGTTTCAGGGTCAGGGATCTGCGCCAAGAGGGTGGTTGTGGACGCGCGCCACCACATGCTGGGAAGGTTGGCCTCTATCGTGGCCAAGGAGCTTCTCAATGGGCAGAAGGTGGTGGTGGTCAGGTGCGAGGAGATTTGCATCTCCGGTGGACTCGTGAGGCAGAAGATGAAGTACATGCGTTTCCTCCGCAAGCGCATGAACACCAAACCCTCTCATGGCCCCATTCATTTCCGGGCTCCCGCCAAGATCTTCTGGCGCACCGTTCGTGGGTTAGTGTTCATACCCTTTTGAAAAAAATCATTAATTTACACTTTTTTAATGCTTGCAATTGGTATGACTTTGTATAATCGAAACTTCGAGTTGTAAAAGTCTAATTTTTTTCCATAAAACGATGAATGTCGTAGTAAATTGATGTGGGTTGATGTTTATAGATGAAAATTGGTGTTTTCAGAATGAATGTAGTGTTTTGATTTTAATCGTGTTTAATGGGGTTAGGTTAGGTGATCCGTGTATTCGACCTTGACTAGTGGGATAGTCTTTGATGTTATGGGGATTAATTTGTACTTTGCAATGTTAGATACTAATGCGTTGCAATGAAGGATAGTGGGACAAGGTTTCATGTTTTGGGGGTTACTGTGTGATTTTTGATCTTAGGGTATGTGATATTTATGTTGTTAATTCGTGAGAAGTTTTTTCTGAGAAGGATGTTTTGTGTTTGCAGGATGATTCCTCACAAGACAAAGCGTGGGGAAGCTGCTCTTGACCGATTGAAGGTTTATGAGGGTATTCCTCCTCCATATGACAAGACCAAGAGGATGGTTGTGCCTGATGCTCTCAAGTGAGTTTTACTTCGTTTTTATAGTTTTTTTAGAAAATTTGATTTCGGTTCTTCAATCTTTTTGGATGTTATTATTGTTTTTTTGTGGATGCTGAATTGGTGGTGAATGGAATTAACCAGGGTGTTGAGGCTTCAGAAGGGACACAAATACTGTCTTCTAGGCAAATTGTCATCTGAGGTTGGATGGAACTATTATGACACCATCAGGGTGAGTTCTTACCTTCTGTATTTTTTTGTGCTTAGAATTTCGTTCTTTCCTGGTGAATTGTTGGGAGGAATCACTGGGTGAATTATTTATGACAATTTGGTCTAAGTGTAGCATAATGGGAGTAGACTGAGGCTCTGCTACTGTTGTTGGAAATTTTGTTTTGTTTTTGAGGTTTCTAATTGCTATGTTGCTAACAGGAACTGGAGAAGAAGAGGAAGGAGAGAGCACAATTGTGTTATGAGAGGAAGAAGCAACTTGCCAAGTTGAGGGTGAAAGCTGAGATGGTTGCTGAGGAGAAGCTTGGTTCCCAAATTGAAATCCTTGCTCCTGTTAAGTACTGAGTAGTATGCTAGTTAGTGTTTTGAAGTTTTGGTTTGAGGTGTATACCCAATTGAACTCCATTTCAGTTTTGCTGGTCATCTTGGACTCTAGATATGATAATCTTCGAATTTGTTATCCTTTGTTTGCTTTAGAATTTTTGTGTCATCTGATCAAGTTCTATTATATATGTCTTTTTTTGTGTTGCCCCTATGGTGTGATATAATGATTTGAGTGTGTCAGTTAAATTTTACCTTCTGCATGAAGATGGACTAAATGGAATACTTTACCTTCAGTTTTATGTTCAACGATACATCGTTTCGTACTCTTCGTAATTATGTGAATTAGTGATCGAGTCTGCTCTGAAATGATACTTTGGCAAGCTTCATCAAGAGTCATTCTTCGTGAAATCAAAAAAGTGAAATAAAAAACCCAAACGTGGAATATGGATCCGCATTCTACATTGAGTCATTTATCCTAATGTTGCCTGATTTACAAAGTGATTTAGTTATGTTCTATTGAACTATAAAGAAAAATAACAAAATCAGAGAACATGGAATCACTAATTGTTGCCGCTATCGTGCTAATATTACGCTTGAACAAAATAACAGTTTGCTTCCTTACCTTGTGGCGAGAGCTTAAATGTATTTTTACTATAACGTCCTATTTGTGTTGAAATTTTGTTTCGTTAGTAACATAAAATTTTCATAATAAAGAATAGGACTACAATTAAAGGTTGCACAATATGATTTTGCAATTAGATTCACGTTACATAGTTCGTTACTTATTGTATAAAATGTATCCATGTAAGAAGTCATTCAGTAAAATTTTCCTACAACCAATAAAATTTTCCTTCAACCAACTAAATGAAAAATACTGATCATTAATGGTTGCATCTTTAATTTACCTTGGGTAACTTTCCTATAAATTGAATTATTATATTCCATAAATGTATTAGTTTACAAAAATTAATGTTACACATTTGAATATTATGAGAAATGAAGAAGTATTTATTTAAAAATAAGAGCGAAGCAAAAATCGATTAATGACATTTCTAGGTTCTAACTTCAAATTTCATTTATGTCATTATACTTCAAATAAAAAAAAAAAATTCAAAAGGCATTGGGAATATTACAAAGTTAAATGAAGGGTGTATCGAATACCCATTCTTAGCCTTAGAAAGACCTCCAGGACAAGAATAGTTATAAACAATTAAAGTTTATTTTCTATATAAATTAATTTATTCCTGACCTTAGAAAGACTTTGAGGACAAGAATATTTACAAGCAATTAAAGTTTACTTTCTATATAAATTAATTTATACTTAAAATGTGATTTAATTGAGTTTTATTTTAATTAAAATTTATTTATCCAAGAGGATAAAAGATGCAGTAAAAAGACACGGTTAATTTTTATTTAGGTTTGGAATGTGTTTTAATAAAAACCTAATTCATTGAGAGAGAATAAACATGTGTAATAAAATATAAAAGATGAAATTTAATTGTATTAATTTTAATTTAGCAATGTGGTAAGATGAAATTTAATTATATTAATTTTAATTTAATGATATTATCACTGAAAACACACATAATAAGATAAAATTTGAATTGTATTAATTTATTTTATTTGAACTGAATCATCTATTCGAAAAGATGAACATTTTGTACAATGAATAATTAAAAAAAATATCAATTCATATAATGATCGATTTTGCTATGCATTAATCATGGGTGAAATTTGAATTATAAATAATATAAAAAATCTACAATCCTACAATTTTACAAATTATATACAAAAGTGTGACAAGATACCATATTACAAAAGTGTATTGCCAATCAAAAAGCCGAAATGACATCCAAATAATTGTCGTTTTAGAGTATTGTATTAGAAATGAAAAGATAGGAGAGTATGGATGATAAATTGCATTCTAGGCATAGATTATAATATTTTTCTCATGATCAACTACAATTCTACACTCTCACAATTATCCTGAAGCATTCTAATATGGTTGCACTAAATAGAACACAAAATTTTGATGACAAACTAACTTTGTTCCATCACCCATTGCTTTCTGTATGTGAGAGGGAAGAGCTATTGGAGGCATGTGACTCAGAATTCTTGTTGAGGATGAAACCTTGACTCCCAAAGTTTTCGAAAAATGTCCTAAAGCTCTTAATACCGCCATCTAAATCACTCTGCAGCTTCTGGGGGGAAAACAGTTCTGGATTTTCTGAAGCTTTCTTAACAGAGATTACTGCAAAATTTATCTACAAAAAGAGATTGTGGAGGTCACAAGTTTAATGATGGAGTAGTAGCAATACTTCAACACAAACTTCAGTTGAGCATATACGCCAAACAATTTCAAACTTACAATCCTTACACGATATTTGATCCTCTCTACTTCTAAAACCTATTTAACTATTCATCATAAACTACTGAATAGTAATGAATTTAAAACAGCCTACTCCATATCTTTCATTTGTTTCTATGGGTAGGCTCTCCTCTTTTATATAAGGCAAAACGGTGATTGGTGATCACAAAGTTGTAGCATTGAGAAAATGTACTGTTTGATTAATTAATGAAGCTTATTTCCTGTAAATTATACATTAATTTGAAGATCTCAGATCAAGAGCCACTGTGTTTCCATCAACTAATAGTTGTCACTCTTGTTGTCTTGTAATATCATAGTGCATTAGATATGATAGTTAAACAAATAGAAGTAAAGTAATTCAGTCTTTTATACATATGGCTAGTATTTGATCATGAGTCATGTCTAATATGCAGAGAATTTAACATTTTATTTGATGGTCATGGTCCTTGAATCTTGATCCTATATGCACATTATTAGTTACATTTTCGGAGTCATGCTTGCTGTCTTAGAAAAAAATCCACCAAAGACATTCACTGATAAAACTTATAATGCAGAAGCAAAGATGAATATATTGGAGCAAGGCATAAGAAGAATAAATCAAAATAGGCCAGCTAAAAACAGTGTAAGCAATAAACTGATAGCGATGATAAAATCAAGAAAACAAAAATATATTAAAGTAAGTAAAGGCTAGGCTCAAAACAAAGTGATGTTTCTAACAATGATAAAAATCGTCATCGTACCGATTGTGAGGCCTTCAGCACCAAGGCTTTGGCAAGGGGCAATATGCAAAACCTTTAGAGAGAGAAAGAAATAAAAATAATTAGCAAGTAATGAAGTATAAAAAATGTGTTTCATTGTTTAGCTTGTGTAGATAACTTCATTTACTTTTTCCACTCCTTAAATTAGAAAACTAAGCAGTAGATCGCACACACAATGCTTATAAAGTACATCATTGACTTTTTGTACATTCAGGAGCCACATAAAAAGATTTAATAGAAAAGAGAAATGTCTTACATTCCTCTGCCTCCATCAAGTGCTTCCTCTGCTGGGTCTTTCCACTCATCGATTCTGTCAGAGAAACAAATATTTGAAACATATAGTAGGGGAGAACATTAATACAAATGTAAGAGAGAGAAAGGGACAGATGGGGGAGAGAGATTACACCCATCCATAGCGTTTGTCAAACAGAAGCTGCTTAGAAGATTGTCTGGAGTTTGAAACATTGACTCTTGAGCTTGTGGATTCCATCTACCACACTTATTGCTAGACTGAGAGTATAAGGAGGTTCGTTTGTGTTGATAACTGGAAAAGAAGCTATAACAACAAAGAATTGAGACAGTCAGAGATTTGTTTGAGATCCAACATAGGGGACATTTTGTATAGATAATTTTAACTTTACTTTGAGCCAATTTCGAAACATAAGTCAACTTAGCAAAGTTCTAAGATGTTGAAAACTAAGAAAAAAAGTGAACTAAACAGTTTCAATAGCAAGATTTAAAAAAATTATGTATAATATTAAAAGATTGGTAAACTATGAGTTTTCCAGATTCAATCATGAAGGCTAGTGTATTACATATGATATCATGAGTGTTTATATACTAGTAGGGAAGCAAAACAAGCAACATAAAATGTTACAAAAAACTAACAGAAAAGTAGAAATTTATAGTATCAAGAGTTTATACGAAAGTTTATAATAAAAATTTAGAGAAAGTATATGTTAGAGTTTCTAAACTTTTATACACAAGCTAGAAACTCTTTCAACTTTCCCTTATGTTTCTCTCATGGAAGTGCTTATGGAGAAGTTTGTCTAAACGTGCTCTAAAGTTTTAACAACATGATTGGACTTTGAACAGTAACTCCTCAAGAAAAGCATGGTCAGATACAAAGTTAATCTATGCCCGAGTCAAGAAACCAACATACTTAAGCTATATACAATATAATCCATAAAATTCGCCCTACCACTTCTCTCAACTTAGCCACAGAAACTTAGAAAGCAAATTAGAGAAGGAAAACAATGTAACTATTACACATATCAGATTCAGCCCAACAAAGAATTTGAACAAAAACTGATTTAGAAACAGTCTATTTGCCACACATGACCTGATTTCTGTTAATTTCATCAAACACCCTTAACTAGATTTTAAAAAACAGTCTGTGACAATGATTTCGGTGTAATGTCAAGTAATTGTGGCCACAAACAGCCACATTTGTCCTAATTTCTCACAATCTCAAAGATTGTGATGAAACCTTGACGAAATTTAAGACCAGAGGGGTGCTATTTAACTTTTACACCAATCAAAGAATTACTGAGCATCCAACTTTGAAAACTTTTAAACACAAACGACTGTAATGTATAAATTCTATACCCTTAAACAGAACGTAAAGTTCTCTCCATTCTGAGAATTAACAGGTAAGTTAAACAAGAAAAATACGTAATCAGTGAAACTAACCCAGAAGGTACCACAAGTAGAGGAAAACGAAAATTAGACAAGGAAATGAGTTACCTTTGGGGTAAAAATTGAAGCTTGGAAATGGGTGTGGCTCAAAATAACGATTATTTAGATGGTGTGAAGAAAGAAATGGGTTGGTTTGAGGCTGCCGTAGAATAAGCTAAGAGCAGATAAAGCTGCGTTAGATTTTTTTATTTTTTTATTATTTTTATTTTTATTTTTATTTTTTTTTAAGAAAATAGATGTTTGGAAATCCTGAATCAGAATTGAACATATATCTTAGGGCGAATAGTTTTTTAAAATTTACTTTCTTATTTAATATTTGTGAAATAAAAATAGATAATATTAAATTAATATAGATGTAGTATTTTAAATATACAGTGTAAATGTTTATGATTATATAATTAAAATTTGAAACTCACAAATAACCTTTTTCATAAAAATCTTGATTAATTCAAGATTTAATGTTCAATGTTCGAATTGATTTTAATAAATTATTATAATTAAATAATATATCAATAATATAACAGATGTGATATCATAATATTATAATGTTAAAATGTAAATTTTTAAACATATATTTATAAGTTTTTAACTTTTAAAGAAAATATAAATTTTATAATAAAATATGCTATCTCGTTTAAATTAAAATTTTAATAACCTTTATGAATATTTATTATTGATAATAAATTCATATGTATATAAAATGATAAAAATTTGTTGTTTTAAGAAAAAAACTTTAAAATAATTTATCATTAGATATTTTCAACTCAAACCAATTTTCGATTATTTGAAGGTATTTCTGAAGTTGGTTTGTGATTTCTTTGAATCGATTATTTGATTTGTGAATGGTCAGATTTGATTTGAAATAGAAAGATGAAAAATATATTTTGAATTTATGATATATATTTTATATTGTGATAAACAAATTATCTTTTAATCTTGATAATTTCTTATCAAAAGTTGTTGAAATTTAATTTAAAAATAAGGTTAAAAGTAATAGAGTGAAAAAATTAAGTAATCAAAGTAACCAAGTTTATACTTAAGATAAAGATTACGTTTGATAGTATTTATCAATTTTTAAATAAAATAAAACAATTTATTACTATTATTATTCGTAATATTATTTTTCTATTTTTTTATTTACATCTTCACAAAAAAGATTAAATATTTATATAATATATTAATTTGTGATTTAATTGGACATCAAACTTATTTACCTATATACTAACGAAGTTATTGATTTTTTCTGTTGATTAAAAATTGGAGAGGTGAATAATAATAAATATTTTGTTATTTGTTTGCATCAAGTTTTTCTTGATTTAATTACATCTTCAATCTTACATTTATGTCATTTCCTTACGAAATAAAAAAAACAATTTTTTAAAGAATAAAATTCTATATTGTTTAAATAAATATATTTTTTTGAAAAAAATTTAATGTATGTTTAAATGTACTGACGAAACTTAATAGCATTTTGAAATTGTTTTCTGATAAAGAGTTTTTTTTTACTAATGACTTATAAATTAAATATAAATAATATAATGTGAAAAATAAAAAATTAAAACTAAATGCATAAGATGAATTTGGTGAAATGGATAAAATGAAGGAATAATTAAAAAAAGAGAAATAAAATAATAATAAAATATGAAAAATGATAAAAAATAAGTTATTATTCACGTCATCTTCATTGAACGAGGATTTGTGAAGATGTGAATAAAAGTAATGTTTAAAACATTTTTTATATAATTCTTTTGATTATTAATATATTAATATTTATTTTTATATAATAATAAATAATATAATTAATTATATAAAAATAAAATAATAAAAAAAAGATAATTATAAAAATAAAATATTTAAAACTAATTATAATAATAATAAATTAAAAATATATTATTTTTATAGTTAAAAGATAAAATTATAAGAACAAAATTTTATTTATTAAAAATAATTTAAAACTAATTTATATATATCACATCATTAATGTTTTATAAATATATATTTTTTTTTAATTTTTTTAAATCTTATCATCTATCTATTAATCTAAATAATTTTACTATCCATACATAATTCTCTTAAATTTATTTTAAAATTAAAATAAAATAAAAATAAAAAATTATAAACAAATAACTGAATATATAAAATAGTTCAATTCAGAATTTAAAAATAATAATATTATAATATATTAAATAAAAGAATATAATACTTTTACATTCTTTACAATTATTATTTTATTTTTTAATTTTCTTATAAATTTTATTTTTATAATAATTAATATCTTCTTAAAAATAAAAATAAGTGGTTACATTATTATTATAATTGTCAAAATATCATTTTTTCTGAAATAAAAGAATATTTATATTGTTTACTTTATTTTGTTTTCTACTTATCAATATTGTTTCGATGCCTCTAAAGATATATGAAATGACACAATCCCCCAAACAGATGCGGCATAAAGGTGTTAAAATGTAAAGTCACTGGTAATTACCAAATATTCTTCATCCTCTCTCTCTGGCTCGTTCTCCTCACATTTGGTCTTCGTCTGCGCCCTAACCAAATTCAATTGCAACTCCTCTCATCAAAACCCGCACTCGAACCAATCCTCACTCGTGAAACCCTAATTCCATCTCAAAACAAGAAGAGGATCGATGTGGGCAGCTTCTTGCCTTGCGTCATGCTGCGCTGCGTGCGCATGCGACGCCTGCAGGACCGTCGTTTCGGGAATTAGCCGTCGCTCGGCGCGGATCGCTTACTGCGGCCTCTTCGCCTTCTCCCTCATCGTCGCTTGGATCCTCCGTGAGGTCGCCGCTCCTCTCATGGAATCCCTGCCATGTAACCATCCCTTCCTTTTCTTCCCCTATAATTATCGATTTCATCTTCTTTCTCTGTCGTCAATTTTCTCTACGATTGTTAAGTCCTCTTTATGCAATCACTGTCCGAAACAAAATTGAGTTATTCTTTAGAGTAACAAAGGATAATTTGTTGTGATTGTCATGGCACGCTAGGGTTTGGTTTATCAAGCATATAGGCCTGGTTATTCTGTTTTTTATTTATTTATTTATTTTTTTAATTTTTTTTAGTACAAAATTGGTTTGTTATATAATTCCTGATATCCTATATAGTACAAGCACATAATTTTTATCCTGAGCTGAAGTAAGACATAATTAAGGCCTTGTACTCTGGTTGGGCCTCGAATTATGTCTCAAAAGGTTCGGTCTTTTGAATTAGTTATGAAACTAGTTTTTATGCGGGTGTGTTGATGGATGGCTGAAGTTTATGACATGCGTTGATGAGATCGTTGTTGTTAATGCTTTTGTTAATACCGCAGGGATTAATCACTTCAGTCACACTCCTAGCAGAGAATGGTTTGAAACGGATGCAGTTTTGCGCGTTAGCTTGGGGAATTTTCTGTTTTTCACTATTCTAGCGGTTTTGATGGTTGGTGTAAAAACCCAGAGGGATCCTCGGGATAGTATGCACCATGGAGGTTGGATGATGAAAATTATCTGTTGGTTCCTTCTCGTAATCTTTATGTTTTTCGTTCCAAACGAGATCATCAGCTTCTATGGTAAGAATTTCTTCTAATGTGATTTCCATTGACCCATTGTAGTTGATTATCACACATGTTGAATTCTTTATACTTCTACGTTGGGCCTGCTTAATATGGTTACAGTTTTACAATAAATAGTATCAGGATGATCAGGATGCACAATTTGTCAATGGAAAATGTAGCTATACTTCAGTTTCCTGATGTCTCTTAGCCTTTAATAAGACGACTTTTTTGTGCTTCTAGACATAGGGTGTGTTTGAGACAACTGCAAAAATTAGATTATGTCAATAATTGTTTAATTAGAATAAGTTTTATTTGGGTAAGTTAGCTCAAAACAGTTTTAAAATATTTGTTTCGATACCACAAAAAATAAGTTTTGCATACAAAAAATTGTATGTGTCTATAGTAAGGGGAACAAAACTATTGGGAATTTGGGAACAATGTTCTTTAGCAGGAAGAGAAGCTTTTGGTAAATAATTATGAGCTTCAAATTTTCAAAAGCTTGTATTTGAGAAAAAAAGGACTTTTACAAATTTCAGTTATTGTCCACAACACACAGTTCGAGGACTTGGCCGATGTCATTCGATGATCGAAGTCCAGCTGGAATGAAAAGATTGTTGTAATAAACCTTAGATTCTTTAAATAATATACCACTGTACCTTATTTATTTGAGCAATTGCTTTGAATTTGGAATTACATCTCATGGTCAAAATATTGTTTTAAATATCATTTGATCACTGTATTGTTTTCTTTTAATGCCTAGTGTAGTGATTCACAATTTGTTTGAAGTCTTAAAGAAAACAGTATCCAGTCTTTATAAAAGCCTTAAATTTTAGAGATACAAAAGGTTACTGTGCTTAAACAGATTGAACTGAAAGAGGATATGTATATATGTGTGTTCGCATACACTTCACATGCACTTGATATGTAAATTATTCATTGTTTATGATAATGACGAGGTATGACAATATGCAGAAACAATATCAAAGTTTGGCTCGGGCATGTTTCTTCTTGTTCAAGTCATGCTCTTGTTAGATTTTGTTCATGGATGGAATGACAAATGGGTTGGATTTGATGAACAATTCTGGTTAGTTTTGGGTTTTGATTTTTATATCACTCCTGTAATGTCATTTCCTTTATTTGATTAGTTGTCATTATATTTTTGAATGAGTATTTCAGTATTCACCTGATTATTTATACAGGTACATTGCTCTATTTGTTGTTTCACTTGTTTGTTATTTGGCAACATTCGCATTCTCGGGAGTTCTCTATCACTTCTTCACACCATCTGGACAAGACTGTGGCCTCAATGTCTTTTTTATTACCATGACCCTGATTCTTGCATTTGTTTTTGCCATAGTGGCTTTGCATCCTGCAGTAAGTTCCTTTTTTTTTCCTTTGTTGTTAACTACTATTAATTTATTTTACTGGTTTTTCATATGCGGTATGTTAATTTTCCAAATATGTCTCTTATATAATATTGAATTTTCTTTGCTTGAAAATTGTAATTCATACATTTTCCATTTGTTTTGACTTAAATACTTGGTTAAAATATTACTATATAGAAGTTCATATATAATCTTTTATTTATTAAAGATATTTTCTTTTCTGCTATCTTTGTTATCTTGGGTTAATGTTTCCGACAGAGTGGTAACTTAGTGGAGAAAGCTTTAAAAAGTATATTTATTCCTGTGAGCCTGGATGTGACTGTAATTTTCTAATTTGGGCCTGAAGCATAAATTACTGAAGTTTTATTGTTTAGATGGAAATTGGTTTTATCCGGTTTGGAGATCATTCATTACTTTAGTTGGATTTGAGGTTTCTAAATTATATTCCTATTCAGGTAAACGGAAGTGTTTTGCCTGCTTCAGTAATATCATTGTACTGCACTTACCTCTGCTATAGTGCACTGGCCAGTGAACCAAGAGATTACGAGTGTAATGGTCTTCACAAACACTCCAAAGCTGTTTCCACTGGCACCCTTACATTGGGTTTACTCACAACTGTTCTATCTGTTGTTTATTCTGCTGTGCGTGCTGGATCTTCTGCTGCAGTACTTTCCCCACCTAGCTCCCCTCGAGCTGGTAAATATTATTTAAATTCAATGTTTCTCTTTCATCGTTGTTTCAAATTTTCACAACTCAAAAAGTTGGCCACCAAATATCTGATTTTGAAATCTAAGAATGGTTTATTGACCTTGAAGCTGAATTTGATGTTGGAATTTGGTGCCATGAAAGGAAATAATAATTTGTCTTGTTATTTGATTATCATTGAATTACAAAATTTTGTCACATGCAAATACTGACAATCTTTCATTTCTGGTGGTTCTGCAGGTAAGCCTTTGCTTCCATTGGATGCAAGGGAGGAAGAAGAGAAGGAGAAAGCAAAGCCAGTTACATATTCATATGCCTTCTTCCACTTGATCTTCTCTCTTGCTAGCATGTATTCTGCAATGCTTCTGACAGGTTGGTCAACTTCTGTTGGAGAGAGTGGAAAGTTGGTTGACGTGGGATGGCCTTCTGTGTGGGTTCGGATTGTCACTTCCTGGGCAACTGCTCTGCTGTACATATGGTCTCTCGTAGCTCCTATCCTTTTCCCAGAAAGGGAGTTCTGAGCATCATCTTCCTCAGTTTCAAGATTGACGAAAAATGTATCCTCTAATTAATTAACCACTCTATAGTGACTGCTGTTGCTTTGGAAACACGGTGTGCATCTATATCAACATACATTGGAATAAAGTGTAATGAATGACATGATTCCAAGTCGTGTGCTTTTAAATGTATAGTGAAAGATTTGTGCCATGCACAAATCTTTATTTGTCCACATGCTCTGACTTTATGCATCTAAGATCATGCAATTTCATTGTCTTGTACGTGTGCTGTGACTGATCTTTAAAATTGAAAGAAGAATGACTAAGAACATTCTTTATTATGAAAATGATAGTTGGTGAAACAATGGGGAATTTTAGTGCATGTTTGGGTGCTGCATTTTTTACAAGGAAAGTAATTACTTTTGGCATTTTATCAAGTTTATTGTGTTTCGGAAAATCTTCCTCACGAAATGGACTAAAATAAAAAAGTTAATTTTTAAAAGCGAAGTAAGGTTTGAAAAATATGAATTATATAATGGAGTTCGATAGAGTACGATTTATAGTCCTCGAGGGAGATGCGAAATTATGCGAAATTAGAATTTTTATCAACGATAAGCATAAGTAGGTATGTTTTTAGAACCATTTTTTTAATACAAATTACTCTAGGAAGTTATTATTCTTTTAAGTTTTATTATAAGGAATACTAAATATTCTTGCGTTTGTTTCGGTTTAAAAGAAGAAATCAACTTTTAAAAAAATGTTAAACAACTTTTTTTGCATTTTGTTTTTAAAACATTTATTTAGTATAGAAAATTTAAAATATTTGTAGTTGAAAATACGTTTGGAAAAAGCAAATATGTATATTTATTAAAGTTACGGTTAAATATATTTTCATTCTCCATTGAAGATTTTTTTAATCCTTCTATTAAAAGTTTGCATTTTTAGTCTTCAATTTATTTATTTATTTTATGTTGGTTTGAGTACCTTGTTCCAGAATAGAATTGGGTGTCGAGGTGTATCAACCTTTCATTGATCAAGAGTTGCATATGTTAGTGACATTCATATCTGTCAGCAAGAGCTGAGGCCTGTAGTGATTATGCCTTAATGACTTCATCAATGTGTTCTTACTCATGGAGGAGACGTTAAAGGGTGCGTTTGTTTGGGAAAGCACTTTCATTAACAGAACCAACTCTGAAGGTTATCGTCGTAGAAAGGTTTAGAAACGTTTAAAGTGGAAGGTATGATTGGTTGTTTTCCTTTCCCTTTTCTTTTTTCGTGTTTATTAGGTTAACAATAACTTCATTTTGTAGATCTCATGCTCAAGCAATTTCTTCAAATATGTTAATTATTCTTGTAACGACATTATACCAAATGAGAAGAAGAAAAAAAACAATGAAATATTGACTCTTAAAAAACAAGATGGAAAAATAGAATACAAATTCTTGTAAGATGAACGACATTCAAAACATACCAAATTTCTATTTTTAATAAGCTAGAAACTGAAATTCTCATTGAAAATAAATAAATGGAAAATCCTAAGTCACTACATTGCTTGCCACCATAAGATTACAAAGTTTAACTTAATAAAAAACAAATTGTAATTAATACTTGTCCAATATAACAATTGGGCCTCCTGATCATTGGTCTTAAATAACTAAGTGTGACTATTTTTAGTTATCCTAAGTTCTCCTAGATTTGTAACCAGTTGTATGGAATAATATTAAGAAACATGAATTGATCATAATTGATAATACCACCATAGTAATACAAGTATGATTGCATAGTTGTTTGGCTCAAACAAGTCTAGTGGTGTGGCTGGTCGCGTTCCAAATGTTTCACAAGCCATACTGTATTACAACATAACATAATCTGGGCTATAAATAACCTTATATAGAGTTTTAATGCTATAACATAGACTCCTACAATCAGAACTTTCAAAAAAATAAAAATTATTCAACAATAAAACACAAAATGCTACCATCCCCATCTCACTATCCCAAGAACTTGACTGTAGTGAATATAAGATTCAAATAATTGACTTGATACAGACACCATGAGTATGAAAAGTTAGCTTTTATATACGTTTTAGATATCCAGCCCAAGTTTTTAATCGCACTAATGTAAACCCCTTCACTACATCAAAACTCTATTTCTAAAAATAACTTTATTTTTACTGGTCCAAATTATATCCATCCATACATAAAGTTACGTTTAATGCCTAGTCCCGTAATCTCAAAAATTTTAGTGATGTTCATTTGCCCTATAATGATGTGCAGAATGTGTTCTTATCCACACATCACATGAATATTAAATTTTGCTAATCTCCTTACATGTGAAGAATAAGTGGGAAATTGTTTTTTCATTTGCTTGACAAATAACACATCTATTAATTACCCCCCCAAACTCATTTTTTTTTTTTTAGATTCTCAAGTGTTGGCAGCTTGTCTAGTAAAACCCTTCAAGCACAAAAGTGAGTAGTAGGCATTGCCTTAATTTTCTAAAATTTTCCATAGAACTATTGTTCTTCCTCACTCGGCCCTGGTTAAGCTTGGTGTATGTTGACTTAACCGAATACATTTCCTCCCCAATCTCCTTCCATATCCAATCATCCTCTAAGTCCCTCTTAATTGTACAATTATGAATATAATGTAAAAACTCTTCAACAAAAGGTTTTTCTTACTCGAACCAACTCCTCCTCCATCTAAATTTCCACTCTACTCACTATCACACAATGTCAAACACTGTTAACTAAAAATTTCTTCTAGTATGAATTGCTAAACAATCTAGGATACTTTTCCTTTAACGTGAACTGCCCTACCCATTTTTCCTCCCATAGAAGTATTTTGTCTCCAGAACCAAATTTCCAATCTATATTATCACTAAACCATACCTTCAAAACTTATTCCACATACTTTTCTAAGGTCTTTCCACCATCTAGACTTATAGGAACTCTCCTTTTTATTCTCTAAACTTCGCCATAACCCATGTTTGGATTATACTACTTCTTTCCAAAGACCTTTTTCTCTTTTCTCAATCCACTTCCATGTTTCTAACAAAGCCTTATTAAAGTTCTTCAGGTCCAAGACTCCTAACCCACCCTCTTGCTTACTTTTACATATGTTATCCCATTTAACCTAAGCTACTTTTTTGTGTTCATGTCCCCAATCTTACGATGGTATCGAGATTTAGAAAATGTTAGACATGGATATGATAACTATGAACAAAAATGAACAAAGAATACGATAACATGGAAGAAGGTTTTTCTTGAATATTCTTTTTTTTTGTTTACAATAGCTCACTTAATATAAAATTCTAGGAAAGTAAATATAGAAATTATTCTAAATAAATACTTTTGATATTCTACTGATATTCTCTGATACTCTCTTGATTATTTTTGATTTTCTTACTAATATTCTCTTGATTATCTTTGATATTATACTGATTTGTTTCTTTGATACTCCCTTGATTATCTCTTTGATATTCTTACTGATATTCTCTGATATTCCCTTGATTATCTCTGTTATTCTACTGATTTGTTTATCTAATTATAATATTCCAACACTTCCCCTCAAGGTGAGTAATGGGATCGTCAATGCTTAACTTGCTGAGAACATAGGTAAATGCTATGCCTGTAACAACTTTGGTGAGAATGTCTGTCAACTGGTCTTCTGACCTTACAAACGGAAGCTCAATACTGTTATCCTCAATCTTCTTTTGATGAAGTGTTTGTCCACTTCAACATGCTTGGTTCTGTCATGTTGTACAAGATTCTGTTTTCATAGCTTCTTGCCATTCGCCCTTCTTACTGGCTTCGTGAACTGTTTTGGAAATGTCTTTAGCTAGAAGGGAGGTAAGAAAAGCTCTTGCAATGTCTGTCACTCATTCTCAGGTTATCTTCATAGGATACCTGGAATTTCGGGGAACATGTTTTGAGAATATCGGTCAGGTGGTACCCCTCTATTTCTTCTTGGCAGAAGTGTGAAAGGCTTTGGTTCTGGTGCTAACCGGTCATTGTTAGTGACTTCATTCATAACAGGAGACAACTCAGTAGAGTGAAGATCACTTATCTCTTGTTGGACGTTCTCAGAAGGATCCTCATTGGTTGTATTGGTCCCTCCTACATTAACAAAGACATGCTCGTTGGCTCCATCTACTTGCTCTTTTAGAACAGTTTCTTAGCAACTAAGGCTACCTAACCAACTTGGTGGTTCACTAGTTTTCTCCCCCTGAACATCAAGTTGGCTACTAAAGAAATATTCTGATTCTAAAAAATCACAATCCATAGTCACATATACACGGTGAGTGATTGGGTTGTAACATCGATACCCCTTTTGATGTGTAGCATATCCAACGAAGACACATTTTTCAGCACATGGATCAAATTTGGTTCTGTTAGCTTTGGGAATATGAACGAACACAGAGCATCCAAAAACTCGTGGTGGTAACATTTGGACAAGAGGGATATTAGTTTGAGTAGCTAGGATCTATAGGGATGTTCTGTGGTTAAGGATCAGGAGGGTAACCTGTTCAAAAGATAGGCCGAGGCAGCGACAACTTCGGGCCAAAAACATATTGGAACCTGTGCATAAAAAATCATGGCCTAAGTAATCTCTAGTAGCTTATGATTTTTCTGTTCTGCTACACCATTCTGTTAGGGTGTGTTTGGACAGGAAGTTTGATGAATTAAGTCATTTTCTTTGAAAAACTCTTGCATTGATTTGTTAACAAATTCTCCACAATTATCTGATCTAAGTACTTAGATTTTCTTGTCAAATTGAGTGTGAATCATTTAATAGAATGCATAGAACTTATCGTGTACTTCAGATTTGTGTTTTAGAAAATATACTCAGAACCACACAATTCAGCTCCTTTGTAGCTTGGCTTACAGAAAATAATTTTGATGATAGTGTAGGAACATAGAGATAATTTTTTAATTTTAATTTTTCTAAAAGAATAATTGAGCCCTTTCCTTGGACCACAACTAATTCTCTATTGGCTATTTCTATATGGGTTTTAACAGGTGTGGAGAGATTGTTAAAATCATCAGGGTTATGGGTCATGGGTCATGGGTCATGGGTCATGGTGCCAGTTGCCTCATAATAAAAAATCCACTGATCAGATTTCCTAGGTTGGTATCCTTCTCTCTCTTTCTACCTCTTTGAGTAACTACGGCTCTTTCATGAACGATTTGCGATTTTGCTTCTTCCTCTCTTTTGATGTCCTCACTACTACTGATGGTCTGCGGGATGCCCACGACAGTGGCAGCCTTGCGATGTTTTGGTTTAGAATCTTTCCACCATTCGGAATAACCCACGATTTTGAAGCAAGTCTCCTTAGTGTGTTTCTTCATTCCGCAATGAGTATAGTGGAAGTGGCTTTTGTCCTCCTTGTCTCGCTGTGATGGACGTCGTCCGATGGTTTCTGAGTAACTCCTTCCCTGTCCCTGTCCCGATGGTCTATTTCTTGCGGTTAAGCCGATTCCGACCTCCCCTAATGATGTGTTCCCTTCGTTACTAGTGGTAGGCTTTAAAATTTGGAGTCAGGCCGCCTCCCTTCGGACAACATCATAGGCGGACTCTACTGAAGGGGTTTTCTCTTGCATCAAAAGATCTCTTCTGATGACTTCAAATTTTTCATCTATCCATGTTAGGAACTGATATAGTCTCTGTTCTTGTTTAATTTTGTTGAAAGTTGTAATATCATCTGAGCATTTCATAAGGTTCGGTTGCTTTCTGTCAATCGCCATCCATATACTTGTAATTTGTTCTAGAAATGCTCTAGGGTATCCTGTCCTTGTTTCTGTATGTTTGCTTTTCGGTGTAAATCATAAATTTGCACCGGGTCTGTGCCGCTTCCATAGGTAGTAGCCAATCCCTCCCATAAAGCCTTGGAAATTGGGAATTGGAAAACATTGTTTATCAAACTAGTCTCAATATTCTGAATTATCCAGGTGAAGACAGTTTGGGCTGCCTGTTCCCATTTTTCATATGCTGGTTCTATCTCTTTTGGTGCCGGAGGTATACTTGTCAGATGACTCTTCTTTCCTCTGCCACCGATATCTTTCTCCATGAGTCTTACCACAATGGATAATTGTCTCCATTTAATTTGAAACCAATTGACAAATTGTCAAGATTGACTTGTATTTGCTGAATTCGAAGGCCATTATGAAGCATATTTGCAATTTGCAAAATTAGCTCATCAATAATGGTTGATGAGTTATTCTGGTTTTGATTCATACTGTTGCCAATTTCACCATTTGAAAATGACATTTTTATTTTTTATTTTTTTATGTTTTTCGGCTATGAGGGGTAATGAAACAATGATGTTGGTTTTTGAGTTCCCGGGATCTAACACCGCTTTGATACCATCTTACGATGGTATAGAGGGTTAGGAAATGTTAGACAAGGATATGATAACTATGAACAAAGAATATGATAACTTGGAAGAAGGTTTTTCTTGAATGGTTTTTTTTGTTTATAATAGCTCACTTAATATAGAATTCAAGGAAACTAAATATAGAAATTATTCTAAATAAATACATTTGATATTCTCTGATATTCTACTGATATTCTCTGATACTCCCTTGATTATTTTTGATATTCTTATTGATATTCTCTGATATTTCCTTGATTATATATGATATTCTACTGATTTATTTCTTTGATACTTCCTTGATTATCTCTCTAATATTCTCTGATATTCCCTTTATTATCTCTAATATTCTACTGATTTGTTTATCTAATTATAATATTCTAACACCCAACACCAAAGAAAATCTCCTTGAATGCGAATGGTTTTTGTCATAACAAAATGTGGTAGCTTGAAAATAGAAAGCAAGAATAAAGGCATAGCTGATAATACAAATTTAATCAAACATACTCTTCTAGGTAGAGAGATAAACTTACCTTTCTATTTTGCCAATCTTTTCTTAATCTTTGTAACCATACCTTCCCAAAATTCTTTCCTCCTATGATTACCTCCAATATTAACCCCTAAATAAGGAAACGATAATGCCATTATATTACATTTCAATACTGCAACAAACCTGTTATGGTAGGACTGATTCACTCTTATTCTGATAACCTTAGTTTTTTGATAATTGACTTTCTGCCCTGATTCAAAGTGAAAACATCTCAAAATTCTTTTGAGACCAATTATATTTTTATTACTAGCCTTAAGCACAAACATTGTGTCATCCACAAATTGTAGAATACTAATCTTAATATATGAATGTTGTGTTTAAGTTTAAAATTCATTTGACACCTTAAATCAATAATTATTTTTCTTAGGGACTCTTGGAAAGTGTTTGAGTGAAATTAGGACACTTTACCTTTTATTTCACTTGGCCAAGAACACCAAATACTTTGGAAGGCACAAGATATTGTTTTATTCTAAGTTTTCACTTTTATAGTACTCATTTAACTAATTTTATGGGAAAAAGATGTCAAGATCATCATCTCTCACACTCTTTTGCATAAGTCATTATATATGCTTGAGATGAAAAATGATAAACTAAAGAGAGAAGAATCCTTGACAACGAAAGAAAACAATGAAAGAAAGAGAGAAAACACCTACAAAAAGAATAAGAACTTTAAATGCTTTATCATCCTATGGTAGCTAAGATAAAGAAGATTGGATGCTTCAAGGATAGAGAAAAGAGGCATGACTCTTACGCATTCAAAGTGAACACACCAAAGTTTATACAAAAGTTCTATGACACAAGAGATCTTGCTACATGGAAATTTAAAGTAGATCTTATGGTGTTTATGATAGATATGACCAAAAGGTCCAGGTAGTTTCTTGAGAATTTGATGATTGTATCATAAAACAAAACTTTTATTTACATTGTGCAAAGAGAAGAGGTCATGCATGGTCTCATGGGAACTTAAGGGTTTTCATTCTATATATATTTACTCCCTCTTACTATAATAAGAAATTCCTTTTAAAGCTCCAAAGGTTTCAACAAAGGAATAAATGTGTGGATGAATATTTTAAGGACCTAGAAGTTACTATGATAAAAACTAATTTCAATGACGAAACTTTAAATGCAGAAATGGATAGATTTAAAGAAATTTAAAATGTAGTAGAGTTACATATATATACTTCTTTGGAAAATTTGGTTCATCAAGTTATCAAATTTGGAAATCAACTTAAGTGGAAAGAAAGTTTTAAGAAGATTAATCATGAAAACAATTATTGTAACTCAACCTGGAAGAACAACGAAAAAAAAAAAGTATGATAGAAATGATGATGGGTTATTTAAACAGACTACTTTTCATGGTAATGTTCAAGATTCTAAATCTTTCACACCTTTCACTTTTTCTAATTTTCAAAAGAAAAGTTGTATAAAATGTTTTAAATGTTTAGGATATAGATACATTACTTGGCCAACTAAAAGAACTACGATCTTGATAGAAGAAGAAAATTGGACATTCTTCCTTTTGCTCATTCTACACACATGGCACACACACACACACAACACACACCAACCCACACACACCCCACACACAACACACATACACATGTCACACACACCCACATCACACACGCGTGCACACACACATGTCACACACACCCCACACACGACACACATATATATGTCACACACCTCACACACAACACACATATGTCACACACACCCCACACACCCACATCATGCATGCACCCACCCACACGCACGCATACACACACACACTCATCCACCCACCCACACACAACCACGTCACACTGACACACACCCAAACCCACGACACACACACACCCACGTCACACACACATATACCCATGTCACACACGCACACCCAAGTCACACTCACACCCTACACACAAACCCACACTCACGTCATACACACACACCCCACACACAAACCCACACCCACGTCATACACACACACACCCCACATACAACACACACACGCACATGTCACACACACCACACACCCAGATCACACAAGCGTGTAAATGTACTCACATGTCACACACACACACCCATGTCACACACATCGTACATAACACACATACATATGTCACACACACCCACACACACCCCACGTACACATGTCACACACACCCATATCACACACGTACCCATGTCACACACACCTACATCACACACACACACACCCACATCACGCATGCGCATACACACATACTCACTCATCCACCTACACACACATACACACACATCCATGTCACACACATACACACATGTCACACACAACCAAGTTACACTGACACACACCTAAACCCACGTCACTCCCACACATACACACACACACACCCATGCCACACACTCAAACCCAAGTCAGACTCACACAAACTCACACCCACGTCATACACACATTACGTTACACCTACACACAACCACACAAACACGCTATTTTTTGGAAGCTACTTAGCAATATTGTTATAGTGTGATTCTTCATGAAGAGAAATATTTTTATACAACTTGCTTAATTGATAAAAATTTATGCTCACTCATTATTAATGGAGGAAGTTAAACTAATGTACTAGTATAAGAGTGATAGATAATCTTGGTTTAGCTTCTATTCAACATCTGAAGAAGCTATATGAGTTGCAATGGTTAAGAATGTGGAGTTTTAGTTAATAAATATGTGCTTATGGATTTCTTAGTTGAAAAATATAAAAATGAGATTTTGTGTGGTGCTATAACCATGAAGCAACATATATTTTACTTGGACGACACAAACAATTTGTTAGAAAAGTTTTACACAATGACCTTGTCAATGAATTTTCTTTTGAATGTAAAAGGCATAAGGTTACATTGAAACCTTTAACTCCTAGATAGGTCAATGAAGAGCATAGTAAAATAAAAATAATAGATAATATTAGAAAGGAGAAAAAAAAAAAAAGCAAGCAACCAAGGAGAGAAAAGAAAAAATTGATCTCTCACAAAGAGGTTAAGAAGGTAATATTTTTCTAAACAAGTTTTTATAGTTTATCTAAGTGAATTAAATTTAAATTCTACTATTTTTTCTTTAATTCTTCTATTAATTTTAATAGAAAAATGTCTTAGAAGACTTTGGAAATGTTTTTTCTAGATGCACCTAAGATTTTACCACATATAAGGGATAAAACATCATATGGACTTTATCCTTGGGTTTTCTTTTCCTAATAAGCTAGATTAAATAACTAATATAAAAAAGTCAAAAAAAATTAAAAGCAAGTTGAGGGATTATATAACAAACGTTGCGTGCAAGATAACATGAGTCCATGTGTTATGTTATGCCAATTATTTTTGTTCCTAAAATGAATGGCTTTTGGCATGTGTGCACCAAATGTCATGTCATGAATACCATAACTATCAAATATAGGCATCTCATTCCAACTCTTGATTACCTGTTTGATGAATTGCATGGATCGTAAAATGTCATGTCATGAATACCATAACTATCAAATATAGGCATCTCATTCCAACTCTTGATTACCTGTTTGATGAATTGCATGGATCGTAAAGAAGGGGAGGTAAATGGAAAACAAAGTTTCAAAACAAAGTACTTTCATGAGACTACTGTATCATGTGCTGAGTCTGTTCGAGGAAAAAAATAGTTATAGTTTTGATCACATATGTAGTTTGATTATGGAGGAGTTTGTGCATCATATTATAAATGTGCTTGAAATCTTTAAGAAACAAACATTATATGTTAACAAAGAAAAATGCATATATGGGATGGATAATGGAGGTTTCATAGGATTTGTGGTGAGCTCGAACAACAATATATGTGTATAAGAAAGATGAAAAAAATTAGAGATTGATCAATTCATAAAATATTAGTAACGTTAGAAGTTTTCATGAGTTGACTGGATTCTTTATGTGATTTGTGTAAAATATTAGTAAGATTGTTTTGCCTTTGAATTAAATAGTGAAGGAGGACGTGGTGTTTCATTAAAGATAAAAATAACGAAATTTCCTTCAAATACATAAATTCTAACACTACCCAACTTTACTAAATTATTTGATTTTGATTATGATGCTTCCAAATCAGCCATGAGGTTGTCTTACTTTAATAAGGACATTAGTAATCGACATGGGTGCAAGATAAGATAGTTGTATAAAATGATGACAAATTCCCTAATATTTTTTTTTTTTTTTTAAGTTTGTTAAGGCATAGTCAATTTTATACATGGGTAAACAACCTAGCATGGATAATCTAATCTTCATCAATTAATATAGTTTTATAAAAACAATATGTGATTTTGATAATAAAAAACAATATTAAGTTTTGATGAGTTAATTATAGTTCTTCCAAATAAACAAGTCAATGCTTAGATGACAAGCTAGACAAAAACCCTCTAAAGCAAGGTATTCTAAAATACATACAAAGTCAAAGACGATGAAAAAAAAAAAACTGAATGATGAGCATAAGAAGATGGTAACATGAGGTTAGTAGATGATGAGCCATGTGGATATCTAGGAACACAAATTTAAATTTTCTAGATCATCTACTCTTCTCCAAATGCAAGTTACAAATCCCACAATGATTCTAACATAATTAATCAACCTTTTCTAAGTTTGTATGCTTGTTGTTAGCTATATAAAAGGATGTTCAAATGAAAATTTATCCTTTGTGTAGAAACTTTAGTACAAAAGAAAAACAAAATGTCAACAACAAAATCTCTACTAAAGCACAGACACAAGAACAAGAACCTGCACACAAGCTATAAAGAGAAGCTTTCCCATGTAGAAATAAGATAAGTGATTCTACTTGAAATTAAGCACTTTGCATGGAATAGTATTTAAAACTTCCTTAAGTCTAAGATCAATATATTGTCTAATAGACAATAGAGAAAATAACCTTTATTTATAAAACCTTCATTTTAGTAAGTATCTTTCTCTCTAGTAAGGACTATTCATAGTTTATATCCTCTCTTCAATCAATACATTTTGATAGAAAATCTTAAAAACCTATTTTGTACTTTGCGACAACTTTTGTTTGTACGAGTACTTATGTATAGAAGATGAGGAGTTACCAAATATTAACAAAACAAGAGTGCACAAGCAAAAGAAACCAACCACCGAATGACGTACCCCAAGCCAAAGTTTCAAGTTTCATTTTCTTAACAAAAAATCATATTTTTTTTGTCTTAGTTGAAAGGCCCCAATATCAAAAAATGACAAAAAAAAAAAAAAAAAAAAAAAAAAAAAAAAAAAAAAAAAAAAAAAAAAAAAAAAAAAAAAAAAAAAAAAAAAAAAAAAAA